>Ga0209254_10000249_pt1 | contig 40245 bp, 38 predicted proteins | sample FrelakmetDIP11DI_FD_187148 | JGI IMG/M metagenome (GOLD analysis project Ga0209254, IMG submission 187148) | Freshwater lake sediment microbial communities from the University of Notre Dame, USA, for methane emissions studies - DIP11 DI (SPAdes)... | ecosystem: Environmental > Aquatic >... | reverse complement strand
CCGGGCGAGCGCGTGCTGTTCCTGCACACCGGCGGCCTGCCGTCGCTGCACGCCTATGAGGCTGAAGTGCTGGGCCGGGTGGCGATAGCCGCCTGATCGAGAAAGCAATTTGGTGACGGGGTACGTGATGGCTTGTTCGTCACGCAGACCCCGCCTCAGTTGATTGCCGCCAGCAACAGTGCTCCAATGTTCGCTGGGCATCACGCCGTCGTCATTTTTCGGGAGCACAGCCATGTTCGAGTCCGCGGAAATCGGGCACAAGATCAGCAAGAAGGACTACAAGCAGCGCGAGCCGGTGCTCCGCGCAGCCTTGGTCGACGCCCAGTACACACTGCTTGAACGCGCCCAGTTTCCGGTCATCATCATCGTGAACGGCGTGGGCGGCGCCGGCAATGGTGACTTCGTCAACCTGCTCAACGAATGGATGGATCCGCGCCACATCCGCACCGAGGCGTTCACCGCGATGGCGGACGATGAGCGGCTTCACCCGGAGATGTGGCGTTTCTGGCAGGTGCTGCCGCCAAAAGGACGCATCGGCATCTTTTTCGGCTCCTGGTACACCGACCCGATCCTGGCCCGTGTCATGGGCACCGAAAAAGACGAGACCTTTGTTCACCGACTGGAGCGGATCCGCCAGTTCGAGCGCATGCTGGTGGCCGAAGGGGCGTTGCTGATCAAGCTCTGGTTCCACCTGTCAAAGGCGGCCACGCGCAAACGCTACCGGACACTGGAGGCTGACCCCAAGACCGCATGGCGCGTGACGCCGGAGAACTGGAAGCAGTTCAAGCACTACGACACTTTTGTGACGGTTTGCGAACAGGCGCTGCGCAAGACCAGCACCGGTGAGGCACCGTGGCGGGTGATCGACGGCAGCGATCCGGCTTATCGCTCGCTGACAGCCGGCGAGCACATTCTCGATGCGCTGAACCGACGCCTGACCGGCAAGGCGGCCGAAGGCGGCATCGCCGCGCCGGTGCCGCCCCCATCGCTGGACGACCGCTCGCTGCTCGGAGCTTTCGACTATGGCCGCAAGCTGGCGCCCAGGTCCTATCTGCACCAGTTGATGGTCATGCAGAGTCGCCTGAATGCCCTGATGCGTGACCCCCGAATGTCCCGTCGCGCGCTGGTGGTGGTGTTCGAGGGCATGGACGCCGCCGGCAAGGGCAGCACCATCCGGCGTGTGACCCATGCGCTGGACGCCCGCCAGTACCGCGTGGTGCCGGTCGCCGCGCCCAGCGACGAAGAGCGGGCCCAGCCTTACCTGTGGCGCTTCTGGCGCCATGTCCCGCGCCTCGGGCATGCGGTGCTGTTCGACCGTTCGTGGTACGGCCGGGTGCTGGTCGAGCGGGTCGAGGGCTTTTGCACCGAGCATGACTGGATGCGGGCCTATGACGAAATCAATGCGTTCGAAGAGCAACTGGTTGCATCCGGTGCGGTGGTGGTGAAATTCTGGATGGCGATCACGCTGGACGAGCAGTTGCGGCGTTTCAAGGAGCGCGAGGCCACGCCGCACAAGAACTACAAGATCAGCGGGGAAGACTGGCGCAACCGCGACCAATGGCCGCAGTATGAGCGTGCCGTTGGTGACATGATCGACCGCACCTCCACCGATGTCGCGCCCTGGCGGGTGGTGGCCTCCAACGACAAGCTTTTCGCCCGCATCCAGGTGCTCACGGGCCTGTGCGAGCAGATAGAAGCAGCACTCGGGCCCAAGAGGCGCAAGAACCGGCCGTGACACCCCGCCAGGTCAAAGCCGGATGCGTTGCGCCAGTTCGCGCAGGCGCGCCATGCCGGGCTCCTTGCGCGGCCAGGTGAGCTCCACGCCGTCATTCAGGTAACGGGGCAAGACATGCAAATGAGCGTGCGGCACGGTCTGCCATCCGGCAGCGCCATTGGCCTGCAGCACCGTGATGCCGTCCGGTGCAAAGGCTTCCTGCACGCCACGTGCGATCTTCCAGGCGGCCCGCATCAGCGCGGCAGCGGTGTCCTCGTCCATGTCCAGCAGGGTTTCGAACGGCCGCTTGGTGGCGACGATCACATGGCCGTCATTGACCTGGCCGGCGTCCATGAACGCGAACACCCGATCGTCCTCATAGACCATGGCACAAGGCCATTCGCCGGACAGCAACTTTTCAAACACCGTGGTCATGCTTGTTCCAACCCATTGATGACATGCCCCTATTCTCTATTCTGAACGTCGCGGCAACGTACGGTGTTGGCTACACTGATCTGTCCTGGATTCCATGTTGACCCCCTATAGCGAGGAGCTCCCATGCAAGTTGCCCTGCCCCCAGACCCTGACCACTGCCCGCTTTGCGGTCAGGCGAACGAATGCGCCATGGAGATCGAGCGCGCGACCGGCGTGAAGCAGGCGCCTTGCTGGTGCAGCCAGGTCCGGTTTGAAGCGTCCCTGCTGTCGCGCATTCCCGAGCACGCCCGCGGAAAAAGCTGCCTTTGCCCGTCCTGCGCGCAGGCCGAGGCGCCATGAGCTGGCTGGACCGCTTTCCCCTGCCCTGGCTGGTGGTGCTGGCTGTCTGGATGGCCGTGGCGCCGATCACGCCCGAGCCGCACCTGATCGAAAAGCTCCGCATGCTGTTTGCCGGCACGCTGACCCGTCCGCTGGACATCTTTGATCTGGCGCTGCACGCCGCCCCGCTCGGCTTGCTGGCGCTCAAACTGTGGCGAAGGCGGCGGGTCGGCGGCTGATGCGAAAGCACCGCCCGATTCGGCGCCCGACACAAAGCCCGATATGCTTGCCCGGGCCGCGCTCCGTTTCTTCGGAACGGGGTCCTATGCATTCATGCCGCATCCCGACCAACTGACTTCGCTGACCGCACTGCAGGCGCGCTATGGCGCGCGCTACCGCTGGCTGCTGCTGCTATCCGTGATGGTGGGCACCATGGCATCGATCATGTCGTCGACCATCGTCAACGTCGCCATTCCCGACATGAGCCAGCACTTCGGATTAGGCCAGGAACGCGCGCAGTGGGTGACCAGCGGCTTCATGGTGGCGATGACCGCCTCGATGCTGACAACACCCTGGCTGCTGGCGCGCTATGGCTACCGTCATACCTACCAGGCCTGCATGTGGCTGCTGCTGGCCGGCGGCGTGGTGGGTGGCTTTTCCAATGACTTCAACTGGGTGCTGGCCGCACGCGTGGCCGAAGGGCTGGCGGCGGGCATCGTGCAGCCGATTCCGGCCATCATCATCCTGCGCGCGTTCGAGCCCAACGAGCAAGGGCGCGCCAGCGGCATTTTCGGCATGGGCGTGGTGCTGGCGCCTGCGATCGGACCGAGCATCGGCGGCGTGCTGGTGGACTGGTTTGGCTGGCGTTCGATCTTCTTCATGGTGGTGCCGTTTTGCCTGGCCTCACTTTGGCTGGCGCGCAAGTTCGTGCCGATGTCGGCCCCGGGCGGCGCGGCGGCCAACCGGGATGGCGCCGGCCTGGACTGGCGCGGCCTGCTGCTGGCCAGCGTGGGCACCCTGTGCCTGCTCAACGGCCTGGTGCAACTGCGCAGCGGTTCGCCGCAGCTTGCCGGCGCCCTGCTCGCAGGTGCCCTGCTCGCACTGGCGAGCTTCGTGGCCCTTCAATGGCGACTGCTGCACCGGCCCGCCAGCAGCGGGCGCGAGCCGCTAATGAACCTGCATCTTTTCGGGCATCGGCAATTTGCCATGGGCAGCATCGTGGCCTTCATCTACGGCACGGCATTGTTCGGCTCTACCTACCTGCTCCCGGTCTACATGCAGATGGGGCTCAAACTTTCACCGTCCTACGTGGGCACCATCCTGCTGCCGGCAGGCTTCATTCTGGCGGGCACCATTGCCGTCGTAGGTCGTATGGCGGACCGGCACCCGACCTACCGGCTGGTCAGCATCGGCCTGGCACTTCTGGCGGCCTCGTTCGGCCTGATGGTCACAGTCCGTCTGGACAGCACCATCTGGTGGCTGGTGGCCTGGGCGATTCTCGGGCGCATCGGGCTGGGCTTCATCCTGCCTTCGCTCAACCTGGGCTCGATGCGCGGGCTGGACAAGCCGCTGATTCCGCAGGGCTCCAGCGTCATCAACTTCATCCGCATGCTTGGCGGGGCGGTGGGCGTGAGCCTGTGCGGCATCGCGCTGGAGTGGCGCCTGGCCGCGCACGGCGACGCGTTGGGCAACCCGCAGAGCAGCCCGGCGCGGCTGGCGGCGTTCAACGAGGTGTTTGTCGGGCTGGCCGTGCTGTGCGCGCTGGCCATGGTTGCGGCCTGGCAGTTGCGCGAGCGCGAACCCCGGCATCGCGACCGGAAGGAGGCCTGATCGCCATGTGCCAGCTGCTCGGAATGAACTGCAACACACCGACCGACGTGACTTTCAGCTTCACGGGCTTTGCCCAGCGCGGCGGGCGCACCGACCACCATGGCGACGGCTGGGGCATTGCCTTCTTCGAGGGGCGTGGCGTGCGCCATTTTGTCGATCATCAGAGCGCCTGCGAGTCGCCCGTGGCCGAGCTGATCCGGCGCTACCCCATCAAGAGCCAGAACGTCATCGCCCACATCCGCAAGGCCACGCAGGGCGAGGTCGCGCTGGAAAATTGCCATCCGTTCGTGCGCGAGCTCTGGGGCCGCTACTGGGTCTTCGCCCACAACGGCGACCTGAAAGACTTTCATCCGCGCCTGCACGCCGGTTTTCACCCCGTGGGCAGCACCGACAGCGAGCGTGCGTTCTGCTGGCTGATGCAGGAGCTGGCCAAATCCCACGCCGATGTGCCCAGCGTGGCCGAATTGACGCTGACGCTGCGCGAACTGGTGCCGCGCATCGCCCGGCACGGCACCTTCAACTTCCTGCTTTCCAACGGCCAGGCGCTGTGGGCGCATGCCTCAACTCATCTGTATTACGTGGTGCGTCAGCACCCGTTTGCCACGGCCACGCTGAGCGACGAGGATGTGAGCGTGAACTTCGCCGAACAGACGCACGCCAGCGATCGCGTGGCCGTGGTGGTCACTGCGCCGCTGACCACCAACGAGGCCTGGACCACTTTCACGCCAGGGCAAGTCAAGGTGTTCGTGGACGGTGCGCCGGTGTGATTAACTTCAGAATTGATAGCAAACTATGACGATTTCAAGCTGGGTAAGGCGTGATTTCTTCAAAAAATGGCCGAAATGCGCTCCCTGAGCCTGTGTCGAAGCACCCGGGTTCGCCTGAACGCCGGGTCAGGCCCGCAACAGCCAACCGGGTCGATTTCTTCTGAACCCGGCGACCCGCGGCGGCACTATCCCCGGATGGCCGCCTCCAGCGCATCGATGAACAGCGCCGCCACGTCGCAGCCGGCCTGATCGAAGATTTCCTGGAAGCAGGTCGGGCTGGTCACGTTGATCTCGGTCAGGCAGTCGCCGATCACGTCCAGCCCCACCAGCAGCAGGCCGCGGCCGTGCAGGATGGGGCCCAGCGCCTCTGCGATCTCCCGGTCGCGCGACGAGATGGGTCGCGCCACGCCCTTGCCGCCGGCTGCCAGATTGCCACGCACTTCGCTGCCCTGCGGAATGCGCGCCAGGCAGAACGGCACCGGCTTGCCGCCGATCACCAGCACGCGCTTGTCGCCGTCGATGATCTCGGGCAGGAACTTCTGCACCATCAGGCTCTGGGCGCCGTGGCGGTTGAGCGTCTCGGTGATGCTGCCGAGGTTCAGCCCGTCCGGCCCGACGCGAAAGATGCCCATGCCGCCCATGCCGTCCAGCGGCTTCAGGATGATGTCGCCGTGCTCGGCATGAAAGCGCTTGATGTCGGCCTCGTCGCGCGTCACCAGCGTGGGGCCGATGAACTGCGGGAACTCCATGATCGCCAGCTTTTCCGGATGGTCGCGCAGCGCGCCGGGCTTGTTGAACACGCGGGCGCCGTCGCGCTCGGCCTGCTCCAGCAGGTGCGTGGCGTAGAAATACTCGCTGTCGAACGGCGGGTCCTTGCGCATCAGGATGGCGTCGAAGTCCTTCAGGGGCGCGGCGCGGGCGCCCCGTTCTTCGAACCAGCGGTCTGCGTCACCGGTCAGCGTGATGTCGCGCACATGGGCCCTGACCGCCTCGCCGCGCTGCCACATCACGTCCTGCGGCTCGCAGGCGGCGATCGCATGACCGCGACGCTGCGCCTCGCGCATCATGGCGAAGGTGGTGTCCTTGTGGATCTTGAAGGATTCGAGGGGGTCGGCGATGAAGAGGAGGTTCATGCCCCGATTGTCCCTAGATTTCGATCTTGCTGCCCAGTTCGACCACCGCGTTGTTCGGCAGGTTCAGGAACGCCGCCGCGCCGCTGGCGTTGTGGTGCATCTGGGCAAACAGCTTCTCGCGCCACTGCGCCATGCCGCTGCCGATGGTGGGGATCACGATGTCGCGCGACAGGAAGTAGCTGGTGGTCATGGCGTCCAGATCGCAGCCACGGCCCTTGATCTGCTGCAGCGCCTTGGGCAGGTCGGGGTCGTTCTTGAAGCCATAGTTCACGATCACCTGCCAGCAGTCATGACCCAGGGATTCGATCTCGGTGCGCTTGTCCATGCCGATCCAGGGCACTTCGTGGCTGCGCACGGTGACAAACAGGTTGTTGGCGTGCAGCACCTTGTTGTGCTTGAGGTTGTGCAGCAGCGCATTGGGCACGGTGCCGGGCTCGGCGGTCAGGAACACGGCCGTGCCGTCCACGCGCGTGGGCGGGCTCACGAACACCGCCTCCAGGAAACTGGGCAGGTCCAGCGCGTCCTGGCGCAACGATTCGTTGAGCAGGCCGCGCCCTTGCTTCCAGGTCATCATCAGCATGAAGATAGCGCCGCCGATCAGCAACGGGAACCAGCCGCCTTCGAGCAGCTTCAGGAGGTTTGAGGCGAAGAACGCCAGGTCAACGACAAAGAAGAAACCCGTCGCACCAATACAAAGCAGCAGCGGGTACTTCCAGCTGTAGCGGATCACGAAGAAGGTCAACACCGTGGTGATCAGCATGTCCATCGTCACGGCGATGCCGTAGGCAGCGGCCAGGTTGCTCGACGAGCGGAACATCACCACCGCCAGCACGATCAGCACAAACAGCCCCCAGTTCACGAACGGCATGTAGATCTGTCCGGTGTCCCTGACGCTGGTGTGCTGCACCTGCAGGCGCGGCAGGTAGCCGAGCTGGATCACCTGCTTGGTCACGCTGAAAGCGCCGGTGATGAGGGCCTGGGAGGCGATCACCGTGGCCGCCGTCGCCAGCACCACCAGTGGCACCAGCGCCCAGTCTGGCGCCATCATGAAGAAGGGGTTCTTCACGGCCGCTGGGTTGGCCAGCAGCAACGCGCCCTGGCCAAAGTAATTGAGCGTGAGCGCTGGCATGACGATGGAGAACCAAGCCAGCCGGATCGGCTTCTTGCCGAAGTGCCCCATGTCGGCGTACAGCGCCTCGCCCCCGGTCACGCACAGCACGACCGCCCCGAGGATGATGAAGGTGATGCCGGGGTGCTGAAACATGAATCCCAGCGCGTAATGCGGGCTAATCGCCCATAGGATCTCAGGATGTGAAGCGATGTGGCTGAGGCCAAGAACGGCAATGACCCCGAACCAGACCAGCGTGATGGGGCCGAAGAATTTGCCGATGCCGGCCGTGCCGTGCTTCTGCACGAGGAACAGGCCGAAAAGGATCACCAGTGTGAGCGGAATCACCGCTTTCTTGAAGTTCGGCGACACCACTTCCAGGCCCTCGACCGCGGACAGCACCGAGATCGCCGGCGTGATGACGCCATCGCCGTAGAACAGGCAGGTGCCGAAAATGCCGACGCCCAGCAGCCAGCGGCGCAATTCGGGCTTGTCCTTGACCGACTGCGAGGCCAGGGCCAGCATGGCCACCAGACCGCCTTCGCCGTGGTTATCCGCGCGCAGCACCAGCGTCACATACTTCAGGGAGATGATGACGGTGAGCGTCCAGAAGAAGATCGAGAGGATGCCGTAGATGTTGTCGGTCGTGAACGGCACGTGGCCGGAACCGAACACTTCCTTGACCGCATACAGCACGCTGGTGCCGATGTCGCCGTAGACCACGCCAATGGCACCCAGCGTGAGCGCGGCGAGAGAAGATTTGGATGCTGACACAAAAAGGCCCCGCCGGTGCGGCAGGGCTTAAAAGCTGATGATCGCCTATTTTGCGCCTGCCGCAATTGGACGCAAACAGGCTGTCGCGCCAAAATGACGGTCTGCCCGGAAATGTTGCGCTGCAGCAACTTCCTCCGGGAAGCCTTGCTCAATCGTAGATTTCAGCGTCCGGATCGGTGGCTTCGAGTTCATAGCTGGCGGCGACCATGGCCAGGCGCCCGATCACGCCGTACATGTAGAAGCGGTTCGGGGCGCTGGCGCCGGGCTTGACGCCCGGTTGCGGCAGGTGGGTGCTGTTCTCGAAGGCCAGCGGCACGAAGCTCGATCCCGGTGCATTGAGGTTTTCATCGATGCCGCGCTCGGCGTGCACCCGGTAAAAGCCGCCCACCACATACCGGTCCATCATGTAGACCACGGGTTCGGCCACGGCGTCGTTCATGCGTTCGTTGGTCAGCACGCCTTCCTGGATGATGACGTCGCTGACTTCCTGGCCGTCCTTGATCACGCTCATCTTGTTGCGCGTCTTGCGGTTCAACGCATCGAGGTCTTTCACGTCGCGTACCGTCATGATGCCCATGCCGTAAGTGCCATTGTCGGCCTTGACTACCACGAACGGCTTTTCGTTGATGCCGTATTCCTTGTACTTGCGCCGGATCTTGGTCAGCAGGGCATCGACGTTGCTCTGCAGACAATCCATGCCGGTGCCCTCAGAAAAATTGACCTCGCCGCACTTGCCGAACATCGGATTGATCAGCCAGGGATCGACGCCCAGCAGTTTGCCGAATCGCTTGGACACCTCTTCGTAGCTCTGGAAGTGTTTGCTCTTGCGTCGCACGCTCCAGCCGGCGTGTAGCGGCGGCAGAAGATACTGTTCATGCAGGTCTTCCAGGATGCCCGGCGCGCCGGCGGACAAGTCGTTGTTCAGCAGGATCGTGCACGGATCAAAGTCCTTCAGGCCCAGGCGCTTGGCGCTGCGGATCACCGGCTCGAGCGTGATCTGCTCGCCGTTGGGCAGCTCAATGTCGGTGGGTTTCTTGATCTCCGGATTGATGGAGCCGATCCGCACGTTCAACCCGGCCATGTAGAAAATGCGGCGCAACTGCGCCACATTGCTCAGGTAAAAGGTGTTGCGGGTGTGATTCTCGGGAATGATCAGCAGGTTGCGGGCCTCCGGACAGATCTTCTCGATGGCAGCCTGGGCCGCTTGCACGGCCAGCGGCAGCATTTCCTGGGTCAGGTTGTTCCAGCCGCCGGGAAACAGGTTGGTGTCCACCGGCGCCAGCTTGAAACCTGCGTTTCGGATGTCCACCGAGCTGTAAAACGGCGGGGTGTGCTCCATCCACTCCAGGCGGAACCAGCGCTCGATGGCGGGCATGGAGTCGAGGACGCGTTGTTCGAGTTCGTTGATCGGGCCCGTGAGCGCCGTGATGAGATGGGGAACCATGCGGCCCTCTTTTTGGAAGTTGTGGTCAGGATTTTAGGACTTGGGGATGATATTGCCCCATTCAAGGTGCTCCGGGACGCCGCCCCTGTCTGAACGGCACCGGTTGGCGGCGCGGGAGCCAGTGCTACGAGCGGCGCGCCAGGGGCAAATTCAGCAGCAGATTCTGGGGCTTGAGTTTGAGCCGGTTGTGCTCATCCATGGCCATCGCCAGATAGACCGGCCGCCCGGCCACCTCGGCCAGCATATCGCCCGGGTTGACGAAGTCCAGTCGAAACAGGCACAGCAGGCGGCGCATCCGGTCTTCACCGACTTCGGCACCGGTGTACAGGTCATTGAGGATGTTGCTGGCCTGGGCGTCCAGCCCTGCGTGCCAGACCCAGTGCTCGTCGACGATTTCCCGATCGGTCTGAACCTTGACTTCAATCCGCAGGAAATGGGCAATCCAGCGCTCCAGCACCCTGCACAAGGCGTTCATGGCGGGCTGGTCCCGGTTCAGGCTGACGACCCAGTCAAAATGCCCGCTGCGCGGCCAGTAGGCCTGTGCATTTTCCTCGCCCAGCACGTCCAGGTCGACGCTTCGCAGTGGCACGCCGCCCTGTTTCAGTAACTCGCCCACGGTGCCGAAACCGGCAGACAACGCGTGGCGCTCCACGGTTTCGTCGTCGGCCGCCATCACGGCGCCATCGTCCAGCACCGAAATCTTCTGGGTGCGAAACAGCATTTCGGCGGCTCGCGCCTGCATCGCCAGCGCGCTGTCTCCCGATTCCATCGTCGCTCTTCCCGACAAGACATGGCGCAACAGGACCTGCGTGAGTTGCTGCACCAGAATCGGCGGCACATCCACGCCCTCCCCCTGGAACAGGGCCAGGTAGCTGGCCTCCAGAGTGGGCGCCGCCAGCAAGCGGTCTCGCCAGCGCAGCCACACGGTGTAGTTTTCCGCGGCGTCGCGGTCCTGAATCGCCGTCAGGTCACCGGTGGTCACAGCGGCGCGGGGGGTGGCCAGCAGCTGACCGTGCAAGGCCAGTTCGGCGGCGCAAGACTCGGGGACGGGCGCAAGCTCTGGCCGACCCAGAAGGAAACGCAGAAAGTCGTCTGTCAGGATCAGGTGACCCTGTGCATCGGTGGCCAGCAGTGTCGCCCCGCAGTCGCGCCAGGCGGCGTCAGGCCAGTCGCCGACAGGGCGAAGGCTGTCAGCCACGCACCTCCCCGTTGCCCAGAACCACATATTTGAGCGAGGTCAGCCCCTCGATGCCCACCGGCCCTCGCGCATGGAACTTGTCGGTGCTGATGCCGATTTCAGCCCCCAGGCCAAACTCGAAGCCATCGGCAAAGCGCGTGCTGGTATTGACCATGACGCTCGCGGAATCGACCTCGCGCAGGAACTGCTGGGCGTGCATGTGATCGCGCGTCATGATGGCATCGGTGTGGTGACTGCTGTAGTGGTTGATGTGGCATATAGCCTCGTCCACGCCGCTCACGACCTTGATGCTGATGATGGGCGCCAGGTACTCCTCGAACCAGTCCTGCTCGGTGGCCGCATTGACTCGGGCGCCGGGTACGGCCGCCAGCAGCGCCAGCGCTTCGGGGCAGCCGCGCATTTCCACGCCCTTGGCTGCGTAAATCGCACCGATCCGCGGCAGGAATTCCGCCGCCACGCCGCGCGCCACCAGCAGGCCTTCGCTGGCGTTGCACGGGCTGTATTTCTGGGTCTTGGCGTTGTCGGCCACTTTAACGGCCATGTCGATGTCGCAGGGATCGTCCACATAGGTGTGGCAGTTGCCGTCGAGGTGCTTGATCACCGGCACTTTTGCATCCCGGCTGATGCGCTCGATCAATCCCTTGCCGCCGCGCGGGATGATCACGTCCACATACTGCGGCATCGTGATCAGGTGACCCACGGCCTCACGGTCGGTGGTTTGGACGAGTTGCACGGCATCGGCGGGAAGACCGGACTCCACCAAAGCCTGTTGTACCAGCCTGGCCAGCGCCTTGTTCGACTCGATGGCTTCGGAGCCACCGCGCAGGATGCAGGCATTGCCGCTCTTGATGGACAGGCTCGCGGCCTCGATGGTCACGTTCGGGCGGCTTTCAAAAATCATGCCGAAAACGCCAATGGGGACCCGCATCTGGCCCACACGGATGCCGCTGGGCTGCTGTTTCATTCCGATGATCTCGCCGATCACATCCGGCATGCCGGCCAGTTGCTCGCAGCCCTCGGCGCAGGTTTCCAGCACCTTGGGGCTGAGCTTCAGGCGGTCCACCATCGGTGCATCCAGGCCGGCAGCCACGGCGCGCTCCAGGTCGCGGGCGTTGTCAACCTGCAGGGCCTGCACATTGGCGCGCAACAGCGCAGCCAGCCTTTTCAGGGCCGAGTTCTTGACCGCCGTCGGCGCCTTCGCCATCAGGGCGGAGGCCGTTTTCGCCTGTAAGCCGATGGTCTGTAGGGTTTCGGCAATGTTCAGCGCATTCATTGTTCTATTGTCGGTGGAATCAGTAAACCGGGCTTGCAGCGGTGGCTCCAGGGCCACCAGCGCGGGCAGCGGGCGGTGCCATGCACGCCCGACAGAGCATCATGGCCAGTCGGTGCAAGGCCTGCCAGCCGCTGACCGGCCAGTCGGCTTGCTTGAGGCCCTTGACGATGCCGTCGACCTGGTGCGCGGCCTGCAGCATGTCGGACAGGTCCGCATCCGCCAGACGTGGAAGCACCCGCTCAAATAGTTTTTCCTTCAAGCCCCAGATCCGCTGCTCGCGCAGGGCCATGGGCAGAGGGCGGCCTGCATTCATGGCGTCTTTCACGCGCTTGAGTGCACGGATTTCCTCAGACAGGGTGTAGTGCACCAGCACCTCGGCCTCGCCTTCTGCCCGCAGGCCGTCCAGCATGCGCTGCACGCGCGCGGGCTGGCCGCCCAGCACCGCCTCGGACAGCTTGAAAACGTCGTAGCGCGCGACGTTGAGCACGGCGCTCTCCACCTGCTCGAACCCCAGCTCGCCCTCGGGAAACAGCAGCGCGAGTTTCTGGATTTCCTGGTGCGCCGCCAGCAGGTTGCCCTCCACGCGGTCGGCAAAGAACTGCAGGGTGCGCTGACCTTCCTCGCCGGCGGTCACGCGTTGTCCCTGGCGCTGCAGGCGCTGTGCGATCCACTGGGGCAAGGCAGCGCGCTCCACGGGATCGACCTGGATCGTCACGCCGGCATTTTCCAGCGCCATGAACCAGGCGCCGGCCCGGGTCGCTTTGTCCAGTCGGGGCAGCATGACCAGTGTCAGCGTACTGTCGTTGCCAGGGGCGCGCTCAGCCAGCTGCTGGATGGCGACGCTGCCATCCTTGCCCGGCTTGCCGGAGGGGATGCGGATCTCGACGATCTGCCGGTCTGCGAAAAGGCTCAGTGACCCGCCGGCAGCCAGCACCTCGCTCCAGTCGAAATGGGCGCCAGCCACCGTGTGCGAGCTGCGTTCGGAAAAACCCATGGCCCGAGCGGCGGTGCGGATGGCGTCTGCTGCCTCCTGAGCCAGCAATGGCTCATCGCCGTGCACGGTATAGAGCGATCGCAAGCCCTTGGCCAGATGGTTCGCGAGCTGGGCCGCAACGAGTTGCATAGGAAACCGATGCCTTGACGGGGCTAGAGTTCGCGCACCGCGCCCAGTCGCAACATGATTTGCTGCACCAGGTCAGTCTGCATTCCGCGGAACAGCAGAGCCTTTTCTGCTTCCTTGGCCAGCGCCGCCGTTTCGTTGTAGCTGACGTCGCGCTGCTGGAGCAGTTCGGTCTCGGGAATCAGGTCCTTGCCCAGCTGGGTGCGCAGCCGGAACCTGATCCGCAGGCGCAACGTGAACTCCTGCACCTGCCCTGAAGAGTTCTGTGCTACGACGACCTCGTCCCTCAGATTGGAGAGTATGTCCAGTATCACCTCCGCGTCGGGCAGTTGCGCGGGCTCCGTCAACACCTGCACGTTTTCTGCGGAGGCAATCTTCTGGCGGAGTTCATTTGCAAGTGGCAGCCCGCCAGAGGCATCGATGTAGATGCTCCGAAAGGCGAAATTTGGCGCCTGCCGCAGCTTGAAGCCGCAGGCCGAAAGGCTCAGCCCCGAAAACGCGAGCAGGAGCAGGCGACGAGGCAGCGATGAAGCTTCGGCGCGAGTTGGTGGAACCTTCTGCGGTGCGACGCCATCTCCAGAACCGGTTTCACGGAGTGTGCGTGGCGTCATGTCAGATCACCACGTTGACCAGGCGCCCTGGCACCAGAACGACGCGCTTGATCGCCGCACCTTTTGCCTGGCTCACAAAGGCTTCACTGGCCAGCGCGATCACCTCGATCTGCTCCTTCGAAGCCGTCGCCGGCACCAGGATCGCGCCACGGAGTTTTCCATTGACCTGCAGCATGAGTTCGATTTCGTCCTGCTGCAAGGCGGCGTCGTCCACCTCGGGCCAAGGCGCGTCGAGCAGTTCACCCTGCGAAACGGCGTAGCCCAGCGCTTGCCAGAGCGCATGCGTGATGTGCGGCGTGGCCGGGTACAGGCAGCGCAGCAGGATGCCAAACGCCTCGGCTGCTGCGACGCGGTCACCTTCAGCGCCATCGGACTTGAAGTCTTCCAGCGCGTTGATCATCTTCATCGCACCGGAAACCACGGTGTTGTACTGCATGCGCTGGTAGTCGTAGTCCACTTGCTTGAGGACGGTATGTATTTCCAGGCGCATGGCCCTCGCATTTTTGCCAAATTCAATGCTTTTCGGACCTTTCCCCAGCGTCCAATGGGCGTAGTCAGCTATGTTTTCTGTAGCATTCAGCTTGGCGCCATAGTTCCACACCCGGCGCAGGAAGCGGTAGCTGCCCTCCACCGCTGCGTCGTTCCACTCCAGCGTGGCTTCGGGTGGCGCGGTGAACATGGTGTAGAGGCGTGCGGTATCAGCGCCATACTTCTCGATCAGGTCTTGCGGATCCACGCCGTTGTTCTTGGACTTGCTCATGGTGCCCACACCCTCGTAGGTGATCGGCGTGCCGGCGGGCAGGTCGCCCTTGTCGGCCTTCAGCTTCGCGCCGATGACCTTGCCACTGTCGTCATGGATGTCTTCCACTTCGGCAGGCCAGAAGTACTCGATGCCACCCTTGTCGCTCTTGCGCGAATAGATGTGGTTCAACACCATGCCCTGGGTCAGCAATTTCGTGAACGGTTCGTCCACCTTCACCAGGCCCAGATCGCGCATCACCTTGGTCCAGAAACGCGCATACAGCAGGTGCAGGATGGCGTGCTCGATGCCGCCGATGTACTGGTCCATCGGCATCCAGTAGCCGGCGCCTTCAGCCACCATGGCCTGGTCGTTCGTGGGGTCGCAGTAGCGCATGAAATACCATGAACTGTCCACGAAAGTGTCCATGGTGTCGGTCTCGCGCCGTGCGGATTTGCCGCAGACAGGGCAGGTCACCCCGGCGTGGAATCCCTGATGGTGATTCAGCGGGTTGCCGGACCCATCCGGGATGCAATCCTGCGGCAGCACCACAGGCAAGTCTTTTTCCGGTACCGGCACTGCGCCGTGTTCGTCGCAGTGGATGATCGGGATCGGCGTGCCCCAGTAGCGCTGGCGGCTCACGCCCCAGTCGCGCAGACGCCAGGTGGTCTTCTTCTCACCCAGTCCATCCCGTGCGAGCGCGTGCGCCACGGCATGGACGGCTTCGCTGTAGGACATGCCGCTGAAGACGTCGGAATTGATGGTGATGCCGCGCTGCTTGTCAGCGTACCAGTCCTTCCAGTGGTGGTAGTCGTAATGCAGGCCGTCCACGTGCACCACCTGCACAATGCGCAGGTCGTACTTCAGGGCAAAGGCAAAGTCACGCTCGTCGTGCGCCGGCACACCCATCACCGCGCCGTCGCCGTAACTCATCAGCACGTAGTTGCCGACCCAGACATCGATCGGCTTGCCGGTCAGCGGATGCGTCACCTGCAGGCCGGTGGCCATGCCCCTCTTTTCCTGCGTGGCGAGTTCGGCCTCGGTCGTGCCGCCTGACTTGCATTCATCGATGAAGGCAGCGAGTGCAGGCTGGGTGCCGGCCGCGTGCTGCGCCAGCGGATGCTCCGGCGCCACCGCGCAGAAGGTCACGCCCATGATGGTGTCAGCGCGCGTCGTGAAGACATACATGCGACCGTCACCGATCAACTTGCCCTGGTTGTCCTTGATTTGATGGGGGAAGGCAAAGCGCACCCCTTCGGACTTGCCGATCCAGTTCTCCTGCATCAGCTTGACACGCTCGGGCCAGCCCGGCAGGCCGGTCTTGACGTGGTCGAGCAACTCCTCGGCGTAGTCGGTGATCTTGAGGTAGTAGCCGGGGATCTCGCGCTTCTCCACCAGCGCGCCAGTACGCCAGCCCTTGCCGTCAATCACCTGCTCATTGGCCAGCACGGTCTGGTCCACCGGGTCCCAGTTGACGACCTGGGTCTTGCGGTAGGCAATGCCCTTCTCCAGCATCTTCAGGAACAGCCACTGGTTCCACTTGTAGTAGCCGGGGTCGCAAGTGGCCACCTCCCGGTTCCAGTCGATGGCCAGACCCATCGCCTGCATCTGCTGCTTCATGTAGGCGATGTTCTCGTAGGTCCATTTTGCGGGCGGAACGCCGTTTTTCAGGGCGGCGTTCTCCGCCGGCAGGCCGAAGGCGTCCCAGCCCATGGGCATCAGCACGTTGTAGCCATTCATGCGCAGGTAGCGCGTGAGCATGTCGTTGATGGTGTAGTTGCGCACATGGCCCATGTGCAGCTTGCCACTGGGGTAGGGCAGCATGGAGCAGGCGTAGAACTTCTTCTTGCTGGCGTCCTCGGTCACGCGGTAGGCATCGCTGGCTGTCCAGTGGCGGTGCGCGGCGCGTTCCACCTCGATGTGGTTGTACTTGTCTTGCATGGGAACAGTCGTGAACCGCCCCCGCGGGCGGCATTTTGGTGGCTACTGGCAACGATTTTAGGCGCTTGCAGTGCTCTCCAGGCCTCGTGCCTCGCTTATTGGGGCGGCGAAGCCGGTTTGGCTGGGTCGGTCACAAAGCCGATGCGGGACAAGCCTGCCTTTTGCGCCAGACCGATCACTTCGACGACGCGGCCGTAGGCCACGCCTTCGTCAGCGCGAAGCTGGATCTCGGTTTCTGGGTTCAGGGCGGCCGCCTGCGCCAGGCCTTGGGTGAGCTCGGTCAGCGTCGCGGGCTTGTCATCGAGAAAGAACTGCCCCGACTTGTCGACCACCAGGGTGACAAACTTCGGCGTGTCGTTGGGCTTGGCGGCTTCCGCCCTGGGCAGATCCAGCTTGATGGAGCTGGCCATCAACGGCGCCGTGATGATGAAGATCACCACCAGCACCAGCATCACGTCCACCAGCGGCGTCACGTTGATGTCACTGAAGGGCCGTGGCCCCTCGCTACGTTCAAGCCGGCCAAATGCCATGAGTCAACGACTCCCCACGCCTGACACCGGGTGTTCTGCGCCGCCCCCCGAAGGCGCCTTGGCGCCATCGGCCGGCCGTACGTCGTTCAAGCCGGAATGATTGGCCAGAAGTTCGCGCAGATCGCGTGCGAAGCCTTCAAGTTCGGCTTCAATTCGACCAATCTGCCGACCAAAGACGTTGTAGGCGAGCACCGCAGGAATCGCCACGGCGAGACCCGCAGCCGTCATGATCAGGGCCTCACCCACCGGCCCGGAAACCTTGTCGATCGTGATCTGCCCAGCGCTGGCAATGCCCGTGAGGGCCTGGTAGATGCCCCAGACCGTACCGAGCAGTCCGACGAACGGTGCAGTGGAGCCGACCGTGGCGAGCAAGACCTGTCCGAATTGGAGTTTGTTCACTGCCGCGTGAAGTGCATCCCGAAGCACTCGCGTCAGCTGTTGCGCCCGATCGCCAGTTGCCGCCAGCGTGCCAGGCGCTTCGGGCTGGGTAGATGTGATCAGCGGAAGGACCAGGTTTTCACGGTCAAAGGCGGCCACTTTCTGACGGGCGTCATCCAGCGAAGGCGCCTGCCAGAACGCCGCCACGCTGCGTGCCACGCCGCCTCTGGCACGTGGCAGAAGCCAGACTTTCCAGAGAATGATCACCCAGCTCGCCACCGACATCGCCAGCAACAGCAATACCACGCCCCGGCTGATCGCGTCACCCTGGGCCAGCAACTGAAAGAAGCTCATTTCAGCCCCAGGACGTCTGCCATGTCGAACAGACCGTTCTTGCGCCCGGACAGGAAACGCACGGCGCGCAGGCTGCCCTGGGCGTAGGTCGAGCGGCTCGACGATTTGTGGGTGATCTCGATGCGCTCGCCAATGCCAGCGAAGAGAACGGTGTGGTCGCCCACGATGTCGCCCCCGCGGACAGTGGCAAAGCCGATCGATGAGGGCTCACGCTCGCCGGTCACGCCTTCGCGGGCGTATACGGCGCAGTCCTTCAGGTCGCGCCCGAGTGCGTCGGCAATCACCTCGCCCATCTTCAGCGCGGTGCCGGACGGCGCATCCACCTTGTGGCGATGGTGCGCCTCAATGATTTCGATGTCGTATCCGGTGGACAAGGCCTTTGCCGCCATCTCGAGCAACTTGAGGGTCACGTTGACGCCCACGCTCATGTTGGGTGCCATCACGATGGCGATGTCAGCGGCTGCTTCGGCAATCTCCAGCTTTTGAGCCTCCGTGAACCCCGTCGTACCAATCACCGCATTGACCCCCAATGCCCGGCAGATCTGCAAGTGCGCCAGCGTGCCTTCGGGGCGGGTGAAGTCAATCAGCACCTGGGCGCCTTTTAGGCCCGCACTCAGATCGGCCGTGATGGTGACGCCACCGGTCAGCCCGAGAAACGCCATGGCATCCTGACCCATCGCCGCACTGGCAGCGATGTCCAATGCACCTGCGAGCGAGCAATCCACGCTGGCCTGGATCGCCTCGATCAACATATGACCCATTCGCCCGGAGGCGCCAGCCACGGCAATTCGGTGATGAGCAGACTCGGTCATGGAGATCTTCAGGTCTTATCGGAAAATCAACGCGAAGGCGCTTCAAGTGGCGGGTAAGTGGTAATGGCGGGCGGGGGCGCTGCTTGCGGCGGCGTAGCGGGGGCCGCTGGCGCATACTTGACGAGGCTTTCTTCTGGCGCTTCCAGCACGGGAGCCGCCCGTGTCGCGATGCCCGAATTGAGGCGGGACACGAATTCGGCCTCTGTCGGCATCGTGCCTCCCTCAAAACGATCAAGGATGTCACCCTTGAAATGGAGCGTCAACTTGTACTCCTGGGGCTCGGTATATTGCCGGCTGATGCTGAAAACATAATCCCATCGGTCGGCGTGAAAAACGCTGGTGAGCAATGGGGTGCCCAGGATTTCGCGGGCCTGTTGCCGGCTCATGCCGGGCCGCAGGGCGTCGACCTGTTCCTTCGATACGAAGTTCCCTTGAACGATATCGAACTTGTAGGGGTCTATCAGCTTCTTGGCCCCGTCGAATGAACCGCACCCAAACAGTGTGGCGCCGGCCACGGCTAACGCCAGGATCAGGGGGGCGTTGCGTCGGGCGCTGCAGGGAAGATTGGCAGACATGAGCATGGATCAGACGATATGATCGGCCCATTGTAGCGGCTGGGCCTCGGCCTGGAACCCGTCCGTCAGCTGGAGAAATCACCCCCATGGCCAACATTGATGAACTCAAGAGCACAGGGCTCAAGGCGACGCTGCCGCGACTGAAGATCCTCGAAATTTTCCAGCAAGGCGGACTGCGTCACATGACCGCTGAGGACGTCTTCCGCGTCCTTCTGGAAGATCGCTCGGACATCGGACTGGCCACGGTGTACCGCGTCCTGACGCAGTTCGAGCAGGCCGGCATCCTGAGCCGTAGCCATTTCGAGTCGGGCAAGGCGGTTTACGAACTCAATGAAGGCCAGCACCACGACCATCTTGTCTGCCTGGACTGCGGCCGGGTCGAGGAGTTCTACGATGCCGAAATCGAGAAACGGCAGAACGATGTGGCAACAACCAAAGGCTTCATCATTGCGGACCACGCCTTGAGCCTTTACGCCCATTGCACCCGGGCAAACTGCACTCACCGTCCAAAGTCACTGCGCAGCTGAGTCGCCCTGGGCTGCATCGTCATCCGGCGCAGGCCTGGTGCGGGAAAGTGCCTTTTCCCCTTTGCTATAAGGCTGGCATTCGCTGCTCTACCGGTGCAGTTCAGCTGTTCTTTTCCATTGCGCGCCGATGTCGCTCAACGAATTCCTGATAGGTATCGATGCCTCGCAACTGCAGGATGGCGCTGCGGACGGCCGCCTCGACCAGCACAGCGATGTTGCGGCCTGCCACCACCTGGATCACCACCTTGCGAACCGGCACGCCCAGTACATCCTGTGTCAGCGGCTCATAGGGCAAACGCTCGTATTCGCGCTCCATCGTCTCCCGACGCACCAGGTGCACGATGAGTTTCAGGCGCATCCTGCGTCGGACTGCGGTTTCGCCGAATATGGCGCGAATGTCGAGCAGCCCGATTCCGCGGACCTCCAGGAGGTTCTGCAGCAATTCCGGGCAACGTCCTTCAATGGTGGTCTGATTGATGCGGTACAAATCAACAGCGTCATCGGCGACCAGCCCGTTGCCTCGCGAGATCAGTTCCAGACCCAGTTCGCTCTTGCCAAGGCCTGACTCGCCGGTGATCATCACGCCGAGTCCAAGAATGTCCATGAACACGCCATGCACGGTGGTGCGGTCGGCGAAATGCTTGGACAGATATGCCCGCAGAACGTCGATGACAAACGCCGACGACTCCCGCGTGGAAAACATCGGAAGCTGGGCGCGCTCGCACATCGAAAGCAGCGCATCCGGTGCCGTCTGCCCGTCGGCAAGTACCAGAACTGGCGGCTCCAGCGTCACGATGCGGGAAATGCGTCGTGCGCAGTCCTCCGGCGTGGCATTCGTCAGGTACGCGATCTCGCGCACTCCCAGAATCTGCAAGCGATAGGGATGGATGTAGTTGAGATAACCCACCAGGTCCGCGCCCGATCGGGCCGCCTGAATGGCAACATCATCAAAGCGTCGCTCGGAAGCACCCAGTCCGGCCACCCATTCCCAGCGCAGGGTACCCCGATGGTCTTCGAACAGTACGTCCGCGCTGACGACAGTAGGTTTCAAGGTTTCAAGCGGGCTGAGCCGACTGCCAGGTGGCAATCATTTGGTGCAACGCTGACGCGTCGGCGCAGGCCATGATCTTTTCCCGCAGCGCACCGTCGCTCAGCAGTTCTGCAATCTCCGACAGGATTTCCAGGTGTTTCTGCGTGGCCGCTTCAGGCACAAGCAGAAAAATCAGCAGCGCCACGGGTTGTTCGTCAGGTGCATCAAAACCGATAGGCTGAGCGAGCAGAAATACGGCGGCCATCGGAGACTTCAACCCCTTGATCCGCCCGTGGGGGATGGCCACCCCATGCCCGAGTCCGGTCGAGCCCAGTCGTTCCCTGGCAAACAGGCTGTCCGTGACGATCGCACGGCTGAGTCCATGGAGGTTTTCAAAAAGCAAGCCCACTTCTTCAAAGGCGCGCTTCTTGCTGGAGGCATCAACGCCCACCAGAACCTGGGAGGCGGGAAGGATGGACGCGAGACGGTTCATGGTCGGATGAAGCTGCATTATGCACCGGTGTCAAGGAACATTTCCGCCCCAAGAAAAAGGCCGCACGGCGATCCGGGCGGCCTCGGTCAGCAAGTTGATTCAGGGTTACATCAGTCTTTTGGCCGTCTCGTGCTTGTGTTCCTGCATTTTGTCTTTGTGCCGCACGACCTGGCGGTCGAGCTTGTCGACCAGTTCATCAACCGCCGCATACAGGTCTTCGTGCGAACACTCGGCAAACAGGTCGCTGCCTTTGACGTGAATATTGCATTCGGCACGCTGTCGTTTTTCCTTTTCTTTCTGCTTCTCCACGGTGAGCAGCACTTTGACATCTACAACCTGGTCAAAATGCCGGGTAATTCGATCGAGCTTGGTGGTCACATAGGTACGCAATGCCGGGGTGACTTCGAGGTGGTGACCGCTGATCGTCAGGTTCATGAGGAGCCTCCTGTTGCTCTCGGGGTTAAAAAGACCGTCTTTTCTGCAAACGGACGAGGGAATCGATTGCTTCGCCCCGGATTCACTATGCCCCCGATGCCGTCGAAATGCAATCCCGCACCTGTCAAGCCACATTGCGTCTGACAATCCCGACCCCTGGCATTCCGCAAGTGCTTGATCCACATCAGAAAATATTCATTGCCCCGGTGAGGCACGGCCTTTACCTTGCGCCGTGCAGGGTCAACTTGCCGGCCATCCACAAGGAGGCAAGGCTGGCGCAGCCGCCTACAACGGCCGCCATCCAGTAGTTTTGCACCATGCCTTGAGGATCGCGCTGGATGATCAAGCCGCCCACAAACGCCGCCAGGCCCATGGCTGCAGACTGAACCGACGCGTTGAGGGTCATGAAGGTCCCTCGCAACTGAGGGTCTGCAGCCGAGGTCACGATCGCCATGCCGGGAATCATGCGCCCGCTCATGCAGGTAAACAGCAGGGTCGATACCACCAGCACGGCCCAGAGCGGTGCCCTGCCCAGCAGGCTGGTCGCCAGCAACGGAACGATCATCGCAATGGCCATCAGGCGAAAGGTCTCCACCTTGCCCTTGCGGTCGGTCATGCGGCCAAAGAGGCGCGCAGTGAAGAGCGTTACGACGCCACCGCAGAGGTAGATGTAGGGAATTTCCTCTGCGGCCAACCCCACATTGGTCCGCATGAAGATCGTGATGTACGGAATGACGGTGAACCCGGCAAACATCATCAGGCCAGAAAAAGCAAAGGCCTTGAGATGATTGACATCCACCAGCACCCGTCCGATGCCACCCAGGACGGATCGCCCGGCCTGATCGGCGAGATGATGCCCAAGGCTGGGCAAGGTCCAGGTTGCCATCAGGCCGAGCAGGGCGCACAAGGTGGCAATGCCGAAAAATGGCGCATGCCAGCTCAAATGTGCCGCCAGGAAAAGCCCCAGCGGGACACCCGCCACCGTCGCCACAGAAAAGGAGGTCATCACTACGCCCATGGCACGCCCGCGACGGGCAAACGGAATCACATCGCCGACGATGGTTTGCGACAGGGCCGAGAGCACCCCTCCAAAGATGCCGGCCGCAACCCGCGCCGTCATCAGCAGGCCATAGGTTGAGGCCAGACCGCAGGCCAGCGTGGCCAGCGCGAACAGCGCATACAGCACCAGCAGAAGCCGCTTGCGGTCAAACCGGTCAATATAGGTGGATGCCGCCAGGCCCGAAACACCCGCCGCCAGCGTGTAGGCCGAGACCAGCAAACCGAATTGCGCGTCCGTGATCTGAAAGATCTCGGTGAACTGAGGCCCCAGAGGCATCATGATCATGAAATCGAGAATGTGGGTTAACTGCACGCCGGCCAGCGTGAGCAGCAACCACAGTTCACGCCGGGGCGAAAGTGCTTGGGGCATAAGGCTTGAAGAGTGAAGCCCACTCTATCACCCGTCATCGACGAACCGCCGCGGAGGGGGGCATTCCGGCATGCGGCATCGCCTGCCTGCGCCCGGTCACTCGACGGCCTCAGGCCTGCGCATGCGGTGCGATAATTCCAGCTGGATTTCTTTTGGAGCGTATGTCGTGGAAACCTGTCCAAGTCGGTAGCTTTCGACCCCTTTCTGGTCCGGGGTTGAAAGCGTAACTCACCATCGCCATCCCCAGACCATCCCAAGGGAGTGAGCCATGCTCAACATTTTCACGCTCGCCAACGGTCGCCTCTTCCAGGAAGAGATCGAATCGCTCGAAGAATTGTCCCGGTTCCAGCCGATCTGGGTGGACCTTGAGTCCCCCACCATTGAGGAAAAGCGCTGGATCAAACAGTATTACGGCCTGTCGATTCCTGAAGATGCGATGGCTGAAGACATTGAGGAGTCCGCCCGCTTCTACGAGGAAGACAACGGCGAACTGCACATTCGCAGTGACTTTCTCATCGCCGATGACGATGCGCCGCGCCAGGTCCGCGTCGCGTTCATCCTGAACCAGCACAACACCGATCTCAAGAGCCGGGGCGTCCTGTTCTCCATCCACGACGAGGATGTTCCGGTTTTTCGACTGCTGCGCATGCGGGCACGCCGGGCGCCAGGCCTGATTGAAGATGCCAAGGAAGTCCTGCTCAAGCTCTTTGACGCCGACGCCGAGTATTCCGCCGACACGCTTGAAGGCATCTACGATGAACTGGAAAAGGCCGGCACGCTGGTGCTGGCCGGCGACGTGACCGACGCCATGGCCGGCGAGGTGCTGGGTGCCATCGCCCGCCAGGAAGACATGAACGGGCGTATCCGGCGCAACATGATGGATACGCGCCGCGCCGTCAGTTTCATGATGCGCAGCAAGATGCTCAATGGCGAACAGTTCGAGGATGCCCGACAACTGCTGCGCGACATCGACTCGCTGGACTCGCACACGGCGTTCCTGTTCGACAAGATCAACTTCCTGATGGACGCCACGGTCGGCTTCATCAATATCAACCAGAACAAGATCATCAAGATCTTCTCGGTGGCCAGCGTGGCGTTGCTTCCCCCCACGCTGATCGCCAGCATCTACGGCATGAATTTCCGTTTCATGCCCGAACTCTCGGAATCCTGGGGTTATCCGTATGCGCTGGCGCTCATGGTGGCGAGCGCCCTGGTGCCCATGTGGTACTTCCGCCGACGCGGCTGGCTGAAGTAAGGGCCTGGAGCATTGCGGCCAGACCCTATCAGAATCGGGTATTGGATGCTATCGTATTTGACTCAATCTGAAAAAGTTGTCGATGATGCGCCAGCTGTAGCGGCTGGCCACCTGACGAAGGAATGCCAGAAAATCGACATGCGCCGCATCGTCGGCCCGGTCCGAGACCGTGCGAACTGCGGCGAACGGAATGCCGTAGTCGCGGCAGACCTGCGCGAACGGGGCGCCTTCCATCTCCACGGCCAAGGCCTTGGGCAGTGCCTGCTGCAAGACGCGGCATTCGGATGTGGTGGCCACGAAGCGGTCGCCACTGATGAGCAGTCCGTGGTGCGGTCGGGGAGCGTGCAGACCAAATGTTTCTACCGCGCCAGGAAGCAGCACATGGGGTAAATCGGCCAGCGTGGCCTGCACGGCTCGCCCCAGCGCGGCTGTCAGGCCAGGATCGGCATCGAAAACAGCGATGCCGTAGCCGGGCACCTCATACCGCGGGAACAGGGGCGACACGTCCAGATCGTGTTGCATGAACTGACTGGCCACGATCACATCACCGACACGCACATCGGCTCCCAGTCCGCCAGCCACCCCCGTAAAAAGGATGCGCCGTACACCAAAATGCTCGATCAGCACCGTGGCAGTGGTCGCGGCGGCCACCTTGCCAATACCCGAGAGGACAGCCACCACTTCATGGCCATGCAGATGGCCCAGCCAAAATTCGCGTTTCGCCACAACGGACTTCTGTTCGTCGGGCATCAGTCCGAGCACGGTGGCCAGTTCTTCGTGCATGGCGCTGACAATGGCAGTTCGGTTCATCTGGAGTCCAGCAAAAAAGCGGCCAAAGCCGCTTCTCAAGTGCTTGTAAAGATCTACTTCTTGTCTCTGAGTTCGCGCCGCAAGATCTTGCCGACCGGCGTCTTGGGCAGTTCGGTGCGAAACTCGATCGTCCTGGGCTGCTTGTAGCCCGTGAGGTTGGCCTTGCAGAACTCGCGCACCCGGGCTTCGGTCAGCGCCGGGTCTTTCTTGACGATGACCAGCTTGACCGCTTCGCCCGACTTCTCGTCGGCAATGCCCACGGCCGCGCACTCCATGACGCCCGGGCAATCGGAGACGACCTCTTCCACTTCATTGGGATAGACGTTGAAGCCGCTGACCAGGATCATGTCCTTTTTGCGGTCGACGATCTTGAAGTAGCCCCGCGCATCCATCACGCCCACATCGCCGGTCTTGAAGAAACCATCGGGCGTCATGACCTTGGCGGTCTCGTCGGGGCGCTGCCAGTAGCCCGCCATCACCTGCGGTCCCTTGATGGCGATTTCGCCGGGCTGGCCCAGCGTGGTCACTTCCACGCCGTCGTCGTCGAGCAGCTTCATGTCGGTGCCGGGCAAGGGCACGCCAATGGTGCCGGTGTATTCGGTGCTGTTGGTGGGGTTGCAGCTGGCCGAGGGGCTGGTTTCGCTCAGGCCATAACCTTCGCAGATCGGGCAGCCGGTCTTTTCCAGCCAGAGCTTGGCCACCGCGCCCTGCACGGCGGTGCCGCCGCCGACCGAGACCTTGAGGTGCGACCAGTCGACGGTGTTGAAGTCCGGGTGATTGGCCAGCCCGTTGAACAGCGTATTGACCGCCGGGAAGCTGTGGATGGTGTGCTTGGAGAGCTCCTTCAGCACGGCCCCCAGGTCGCGCGGGTTGGGGATCAGCACCAGCTTGCCGCCCATGCGCATCGACAGCATCATCCCCACCGTGAACGCGAAGATGTGGTACAGCGGCAGGGCGCACACGCCGGTGGTCTGCTCGCCAGCCGGAATCCTGGCCATGACCGGCTGGTTCCAGACCTCGGACTGCAGCACGTTGGCGATCACGTTGCGGTGCAGCAGCACCGCGCCCTTCGAGACCCCCGTGGTGCCGCCGGTGTACTGCAGCACGGCCACGTCGTCGGCCTTGACGGCCGGACTCTTGAAGGGTGCCTTGGTGCCCCGCGCGACGGCTTCGTTGAAGCGCACGGCGCTGGGCAGGTTGTAGGCCGGCACCATCTTCTTGACGTTGCGAACCATGTAGTTGACCAGCGAGCCCTTGAGCAGGCCGAGCTGGTCGCCCATGGCGCACAACACCACATGCTTGACCGGCGTGTGCGCGATGCACTGCTCCAGCGTGGTGGCGAAGTTCTCGATGATCACGATGGCCTTGGCGCCGGAATCCTTGAGCTGATGCTCCAGCTCACGCGGCGTGTAAAGCGGATTGACGTTGACCACCACCAGCCCGGCGCGCAGGATGGCGGCCACCGCCACCGGATACTGCGGCACGTTGGGCATCATGATCGCGACGCGGTCGCCCTTGTTGAGGCCCAGGCCCTGCAGATAGGCGGCCAAGGCGCGGCTCAGGCTGTCGGTCTGGGCATAGGAGACGTTCTTGCCCATGAAGCTGTAGGCGGTGCGGCTGGCGTACTTCTTGAAACTCTCTTCCATCAAGGCCACCAGCGACGGGTACTGGGCTGCGTCAATGTCCGCTGGCACGCCTTCGGGGTAGCTGCTCAGCCAGATGCGATCGGTCATTCAAACGACTCCATGCTTGTATGTAAAACTACGTATTCTGTCTCGAAACTGACAGGATGATTCGTATGTTTTCCCTAATCAACGCGAAGTCGGCGCCATGCGTGGCGAAACGCCGGCCAGCCCAAAGCAAAAAGGACTCTTGCGAGTCCTCTTTACAGGGTCAAATCCTGGCACCCTTCAGGCCTTCAGCGCCGTCAGCACTTCGTCGAGCATCTTCTTGGCATCGCCAAACAGCATACGGTTGTTCTCTTTGTAGAACAGCGGGTTGTCGACCCCGGCGTAACCCGAGGCCATGCTGCGCTTCATCACGATGGAGGTCTTGGCTTTCCAGACTTCCAGCACCGGCATGCCGGCAATGGGGCTGGTCGGGTCGTCCTGCGCGCCAGGGTTCACGATGTCGTTGGCGCCGATCACCATGACCACGTCGGTCTTCGGAAAATCGTCGTTCAGCTCGTCCATCTCGAACACGATGTCGTACGGGACCTTGGCCTCGGCCAGCAGCACGTTCATGTGGCCGGGCATGCGACCCGCCACCGGGTGAATGCCGAAGCGCACATTGACGCCTTTCTCACGCAGGTGCCTGGTGATCTCGAACACCGTGTGCTGGGCCTGCGCCACGGCCATGCCGTAACCCGGAACGATCACCACGCTCTTGGCTTCGCGCAGCAGTTCCGAGGTCTCGGTGGCGCTGATCGGCGTGACTTCCCCGGCCGGTTGCGCCGCATCACCCGCCGGCTTGGGTGCCGCGCTGGCGGTGCCAAAGCCGCCCGCGATCACGCTGATGAAGCTGCGCGCCATCGCCTTGCACATGATGTAGGACAGGATCGCGCCGCTGGAGCCCACCAGGGCGCCGGTCACGATCAGCAGGTCGTTCGACAGCATGAAGCCGGTCGCCGCCGCCGCCCAGCCCGAGTAGCTGTTGAGCATGGACACCACCACCGGCATGTCGGCGCCGCCGATGGCCATCACCATGTGGATGCCAAACAGCAGCGCGATCACCGTCATCACGATCAGCGGGGTCATGCCTTCGGCGATGCTGTGCGCGTTCATGAACTCGCGCCCGAACCAGATCACCACCAGCAGGCCGGCCAGGTTCAGCCAGTGACGCCCCGGCAGCAACATCGGGTTGCCGCTGATGCGCCCGGACAGCTTTCCAAAGGCGATGACGGAGCCGGAGAAGGTGACCGCGCCAATCAGGATGCCGACGTAGATTTCCATTTCATGAATGGACTTGGCCGCGCCGGTGAAGCCCTTGGATGCTTCCGGGTCAATGTAGGTGGCAACGCCGACCAGCATCGCGGCCAGGCCGACCATGCTGTGCATCAGCGCGACCAGCTCGGGCATCTGGGTCATCTGCACGGTACGGGCCGCATACAGGCCGATGGCGCCGCCAATGAGCATGGCGCCGATGATCCACGGAATGCCGGCCAGGGTGACCTGCGGGCCAAAAATCGTGGCCAGCACCGCGATCGCCATGCCGACGATGCCATAGAGGTTGCCGCGCAGGGCGGTTTCCTGGTTGGACAGGCCGCCCAGGCTCAGGATGAAAAGAATCGTCGCGCCGATGTAGGCGACAGCTGCCAGTTCGATAGACATGAATCGCCCCTCTTATTTACGGAACATGGCGAGCATGCGCTGGGTCACGGCGAAACCGCCGAACATGTTGATCGCCGTGAGCACGATGCCCGCCGCGGCCACCCACTGGATCCACTCGTTGGGCCGCCCGGCAGCACCGGCAATCGGCGAAATCTGCACCAGCGCACCGATGGCGATGATGCTGCTGATGGCGTTGGTCACGCTCATCAGCGGGGTGTGCAGGGCCGGCTTGACGTTCCACACCACCATGTAGCCGACGAAGCAGGCCAGCACGAAGACCGTGAAGTGCGAAAGGAACTCGCGGGGCGCGTAGGCGCCAATCAGCCAGAACAGCGCGGCGGCCACGCCGAACAGGATGGCCATCTTGCTGCCGGCCATGGGTTCTCCGCCACCGCCATGGCCATGCCCCTTCTTGGCCGCGGGGGCCGCTGCAGCCGCCGGCTTGGCCGCGGCGGCGGGCGCCGCCGGTTGCTTGAGCGCAGGAGGCGGCCAGGTGATGCTGCCTTCCTTGATGACGGTCAGGCCGCGGATGGCGTCGTCTTCCATGTTGACGTCGATGATGCCGTCCTTGGTCTTGCACAGCTCTTCGGTGAGGCGAAACAGGTTGGTGCCGTACAGCGTCGACGACTGCTTGGCCAGGCGCGAATTCAGGTCGGTGTAACCGACGATGGTCACGCCGTGCTTCACCACCGCCTGGCCGGGCTCGGTCAACTCGCAGTTGCCGCCGCGTTCGGCCGCCATGTCGACGATCACGCTGCCGGGCTTCATGCTCATCACCATCTCTGCGGTGATCAGCTTGGGCGCTGGCTTGCCGGGGATCAGCGCGGTGGTGATGATGATGTCCACCTCCCGGGCCTGCTTGGCGTACATCTCGCGCTGCGCCTTCTGGAAGCCCTCGCTCATCACCTTGGCGTAGCCGCCACCGCCACCGCCTTCTTCCTCGAAATCGACCTTCACGAATTCGCCACCCAGCGATGTGACCTGGTCGGCCACTTCGGCACGCGTGTCGTTGGCGCGCACGATGGCGCCCAGGCCGGCGGCGGTGCCGATCGCCGCCAGGCCGGCCACGCCGGCACCGGCGATGAAAACCTTGGCCGGCGGAACCTTGCCCGCGGCCGTGATCTGGCCGTTGAAGAAGCGGCCGAAGGCGTTGGCGGCCTCGATGACGGCGCGGTAGCCCGAGACGCCCGCTTGGGAGGTCAGCGCGTCCATCTTCTGGGCGCGTGACAGCATGCGCGGCAGCGCGTCGATGGCCAGCACGGTTACATTTCGGGCTGCGAGCTGTTGCATCAGTTCGGGGTTCTGCGCCGGCCAGATGAAACTGATCAGCGTCTGCCCTTCGTGCATCAGGGCGACTTCGTCCGCGCTCGGTTCGCGCACCTTGAAAACGATGTCGGACGCGCTCCAAAGCGCGGCGGCGCCTTCAACCACTTCCGCGCCGGCAGCACGGTAGGTGTCGTCGGCAAAATTGGCCAGGTCGCCGGCGCCGGATTCCACCACCACCTTGAAGCCCAGCTTGATGAGCTTCTCGACCACTTCCGGCACCGTGGCGACGCGTTTCTCGCCGGGATAAATCTCGCGCGGGACGCCGATGCGTTGTGCCGTGACGGGGGTTGTGGGGGGCATGGCGACAGGGGTGGAACCCGATGCCGTCTCAGTAGCTACGCCAGTTTGCATGAAGCGACTCCTCGACTTTGTTATTGCGGCAGTCCGTAAGGCCTCTTGCGTGGCAACCAGGGCGGACGCTCTGCGGCCGAAAGCTTAACTGAAATTGCCGATGCTCCGGGCTGGGCTAACCATGACATGGATCAACGAAACCGCATTCCCACATAATCACGCGCCATGAACAAGCGCTGGAAACCGAACGTCACCGTCGCCGCGATCATCGAACATCATGGCCGTTTCATGCTGGTCGAGGAGCACACCAGTGACGGCTTGCGACTGAACAATCCGGCCGGGCACCTGGACCACGGCGAGACCCCGGTCCAGGCCTGCGCGCGCGAGGCGCTGGAGGAAACGGCTCACGCTTTCACGCCCTCGGCGCTGGTCGGCGTCTACCTCTCGCGCGTGCCTCGCATGGCGACCGGCGAGGACATCACCTACCTGCGCTTTGCTTTTGCCGGCGAACTGGGCGCCTTCGACGCGCATCGCCCGCTGGACGACGGCATCGTGCGCACGCTGTGGATGACGCCCGACGAAGTGCGCGCCAGCGCCGCGCGCCACCGCAGCCCGCTGGTGCTGCGCTGCATCGAGGACCATCTGGCCGGCCAGCGTTATCCGCTTTCGCTGATCCACGCCGATGTGGTCGCAACCCACACTCTCCCCGGCACTCTGCCAGCCTGACCGGCCAGAACCAGGGCGCCCTGCGGCCCTCGCGGCCTCATGGGCTGCGGAGCCTCCCGCGGCTGATGTTGCCGAGTTCGACCACGCGCTCAAAATACCGCAGTTGCCTCAGTTCCATGGCGGCTCCGCCGGTTCAGGGCGGCCGTCATGGCACACAATATGGACATATTTTTACCGGAAAAACAGCCATGAAGATCAGCGCCAACACCGTCGTGACACTGGACTATGAGGTCAAGGACCCGCAACACGAAATGGTCGATCCCGGAGAGCGTCCCTTGGTGTACCTGCATGGCACCGGCGGCATTTTCCCGAAACTGGAGGCCGCGCTGACCGGCAAGGCCGTGGGCGACACGCTCGAGGTCCATCTGGAGCCCGAGGACGCCTTCGGCGAGTACGACGACGAACTGGTGACCACCGAACTGCTGGAAAACCTGCCCGAAGGCGTGGTGGTAGGCATGCAGCTGGAAGGCACGGGCGAGCATGGCACGCACATCATGAGCATCACGGAAATCGATGAAGGCCGGGCCGTGCTCGATGGCAATCATCCCCTGGCGGGTCTGGCCCTGGTTTTCGCCTGCACCGTCAGCGCGGTGCGGGCGGCCACGCCCGAGGAACTGGAACACGGCCACGCGCATGGAGACGGTGGGCACCCTCACTGATCGGTGAAGAAATGCACGGCCTCCCGACGGATTGAAGAGCCTTTGCGGGAACGAACAAGCGGTGCAGATCCAGAACAATGGAGACGAAGCCTCGCAAGCAGTTCCAGCCGAAATACTTAGACTTTTTGTCGAATGTCCCGCGTCAAATGGACATTGTTAGCTATAGAAAATTGAGCAATCTATTCAGTCGCCCAAAACGATACCCAGATCCCGCGCGGTCTGAAGGGTGTCGCAGTCCAGCGGCACGCCCTTCATGCGCCCGGCGACTTCTTCCAGCGCCACGTAGTTCACGTTGGGGAAGGCCAGCGCCACCATGATGCCGGATTCTCCCTCGCCCAATGCCCGCACGGCAGCGGTTCCGAAGCGCATCGCGGCGAGCCGGTCGAACGAGGTCGGGCTGCCGCCGCGCAGCAGGTGGCCGAGCACCACCACGCGCGTGTCCTTGCCGGTGCGGTCCTGAATGGCCTTGCCGATGCGCTCGCCAATGCCGCCCAGGCGCTCGGCGTGGCCGATCTCCGCAGCCTCCACGACCTCCCTCTGGCCGTGTACCGGCTCGGCACCCTCGGCGACCATGACGATGGTGTACGGGTGACCCTCCACGTCGCGGCTGACGACCTTGGCAGCCACCTTGTCGATGTCGAAGGGAACCTCCGGAATCAGCACCACATGCGCACTGCCGGCAATGCCCGTGTGCAGCGCGATCCAGCCGGCGTAGCGCCCCATCACCTCCACGACCATCACGCGCTGATGGCTCTCGGCCGTGCTGTGCAGGCGGTCCAGGCACTCGGTGGCAAAGGCCACGGCGGTGTCGAAGCCGAAGGTGGTGAAGGTCTTGTCCAGGTCGTTGTCGATGGTCTTGGGCACGCCCACCACACGCAGGCCTTTCTGGTGCAGGGCGTGGGCGATGGTGAGCGAGCCGTCGCCCCCGATGGACACCAGCGCATCGATTTCCTTCATCGCGAAGTAGTCGAGGATTTCACCCGAGCGATCCACGTCTTTCGTGGTGCCGTCGGGCATCTTCATCGGGAAATGCAGCGGATTGCCCTTGTTGGTGGTGCCCAGGATGGTGCCGCCCAGGTGGGCGATGCCGTGCACCCGTTCCTTCGTGAGGCGGAAAACCCCGCCATTCGGATAGCGTTCGGGGAAAAGGATGCCGTTGAAGCCGTCACGGATGCCGTAGCACTCCCAGCCCCGATTGACCGCCGCGACGACGACCGAGTGGATCACGGCATTGAGACCCGGGGCATCGCCCCCGCCGGTACACACCGCAATGCGTCGAATGTTGCTGGACATGAAATCTCTCCTCGGGAAATCTGTGGTTCGAAATCGGAAACCGGCGTCAGCCGGCCTTGTGCAGTACCTTGGCCACCGGGTTGTGACGCAGCCTGAAAGCATCAGGCATGCCAGAGCCGAGCAGGGGGCGCAGGTACATGCGGAAGGCATCGGTGACATCGGTGCCGCTGGGCGCGATGAACTCGTCTTCCATCACCCGCGTCTTGCCGGCCACCGCCTCCAGCGGCAGCAGTTCGTAGTCCACCGAATAAAAGCCGGTGCGCTTGATGGCGACCGACCCGTCACGCCCGCCCCACAGCGCAAACTGCACGGCCTTCTCGCCGACCTCGCGCGCCTCGCGCTGGTCCACGTCCGACACGCAGCCAATGAATGACCGCTGCAGGTAGCCGAAGGTGTCGCCGCGCACCCGCTTGATGTTGAGCTTGGCCTTGATCTCCTCGCACAGCAGGTCGGCCAGCGCGCCGTTGCCCGAGAGCTGTACGTTGCCGTGGGCGTCGTGCTCAAGGTCCTTGGCCAACAGGGCGGCCATCGGCGTGCCGCTGGCGTCGTGAATGCCTTCGGAGACGGCGATCACGCAGCGGCCGTAGCGCTCATACATGCTTTTCACGTCGGCCAGGAATTTTTCCAGCACGAAGGTGCGTTCGGGCAGGTAGATCAGGTGGGGCCCGTCGTCAGGGAACTTCTTGCCCAGCGCGGAGGCTGCCGTCAGGAAGCCGGCATGGCGCCCCATCACCACCCCCACGTAGACGCCGGGCAGGGCCGCGTTGTCCAGGTTGGCGCCGGCAAAGGCCTGCGCCACGAAGCGCGCGGCCGACGGGAAGCCCGGCGTGTGGTCGTTGCCGACCAGGTCGTTGTCGATGGTCTTGGGGATGTGGATGCTGCGCAGCGGGTAACCGGCCTTCTGCGCCTCCAGGCTCACGATGCGCACGGTGTCCGACGAGTCGTTGCCGCCGATGTAGAAGAAGTGCTCGATCTCGTGCGCCTGCAGCACCTTGAAGATTTCCTTGCAATAGGCCAGGTCGGGCTTGTCGCGGGTGGAGCCCAGCGCCGATGAGGGTGTGCCGGCCACCAGTTCCAGGTTGTGGTGGGTTTCCTGTGTCAGGTCGACAAAATCTTCATTGACGATGCCGCGCACGCCGTGGCGTGCGCCGTAGATGCGCTCGATGTTGCCAAAGCGGCGCGCTTCCAGCGCCACGCCCACCAGCGACTGATTGATGACGGCGGTAGGGCCGCCACCTTGGGCGACTAGTATTTTTCCGGAGGCCACGATGGGTTTCCTTCAATCTATGGGTTGGAAGGGTTCGATGGAGACATTGTGCCTTCGCTTTGAAGCGGCGCTGCGTCGTCCAGGTCGTCGATGGTCGGCTGCGGTTGGGTTTTCCTTCGGTGGAATAAGCGCAATGAATGCCTTGAGTTTTGACTTTTATACGCATAATCTGTGCCCATGGACAAACTCAAGGCCTTCGAATCCTTTGTCTCCGTCGCCACCAAGGGCAGCCTGACGGCGGCGGCCAAGGCCGAGGGCGTGGCGCCGGCCATCATGGGGCGGCGGCTCGACGCGCTGGAGGAGCACCTGGGCGTGAAACTGCTGGTGCGCACCACGCGGCGCATCACGCTCACGCACGAGGGCAGCGCCTTTCTGGAGGACTGCCAGCGCCTGCTGGCCGATGTGGCCAACGCCGAGGCCAGCGTGTCCGAGGGCGGGGTCAAGGCCAGCGGCCACCTGCGCATCACGGCGCCGGCCGGCTTTGGCCGACGGCATGTGGCGCCGCTGGTGCCGCGCTTTCGGGAGCTGCACCCGGAGGTGACGATTTCGCTGAATCTGAGCGATCGCGTGGTGGACCTTGCCGGCGAGGGCTTCGACTGCGCGGTGCGGGTGGGCGACATGCCGGATTCGTCGCTGGTCAGCATGCGGCTCGCCGACAACCGGCGCCTGTGCGTGGCCACGCCGCGCTACCTGCAGCAGCATGGCACGCCGCAGCATCCCGCCGAGCTGGCGCGGTTCGACTGCCTGACGCTGTCCAGCGACGCCTCGCAGACGCGCGGCTGGGCATTCAGTGTGTCCAAGGGTGAGGGGCGCGAGGTGGTGCACTTCAAGCCGGGCGGTCCGCTGGACTGCTCCGACGGGCAGGTGCTGCATGACTGGTGCCTGGCCGGCTACGGCATTGCCTGGCGCAGCACCTGGGAGGTGGAGGCCGAAATAGCGGCGGGTCAGCTGGCGCCCGTGCTGGAAGAATTCAGTGCCCCGCCCAATGGCATCTACGTGGTGTTTCCTCAGCGCAAGCACCTGCCGCTGCGGTTGCGGCTGTGGATCGATTACCTGAAGAGCCAGTACGGGCAGTCTGCTTTCTGGCAGGGCGCGGCGGCGGGCCCGGCCCCGTAAAATCGCCCGATGCTCTCTGTCAAACAAGAATTGCTCGCGGCGCTGGCCGACGGGCTGGAACGACTTTCCCCGGGTGCCGGCGACAAGGCCGCTTTTGAGTCACCCAAGGTGGCGGCCCACGGCGACTTCGCCTGCACCGCGGCCATGCAGCTGGCCAAGCCGCTCAAGCTCAACCCGCGCCAGGTGGGCGAAGCCCTGCGCGCCGAGCTGCTGGCGGCGCCGGCCTTCCAGCGCTGGGTGTCGGACATCGACATCGCCGGGCCGGGCTTCATCAACATCCGCCTAAAGCCCGAGGCCAAGCAGCAGATCGTGCTGGCGGTATTGAAGTCCGGCGCGCAGTTCGGCAGCCAGGCTGCGCGCGATGAACGGGTGCTGGTCGAGTTCGTCTCGGCCAACCCGACCGGTCCGCTGCATGTGGGTCACGGCCGCCAGGCCGCGCTGGGCGATGCGATCTGCAACCTGTATGCCACGCAGGGCTGGCAGGTGTACCGCGAGTTCTATTACAACGACGCGGGCGTGCAGATCGCCACGCTGGCCAACAGCACCCAGTTGCGCGCCAAAGGCTTCAAGCCCGGCGACGCCGAATGGCCCGAGGCCGCCTACAACGGCGAGTACATCCAGGACATCGCCCGCGACTTCCTGGCGGGCAAGACTGTCACGTCCGACGACCGCGCCTTCACCGCCAGCGGCGATGTGGACGATCTGGACAGCATCCGCCAGTTCGCCGTGGCCTACCTGCGCCACGAGCAGGATCTGGATCTGAAGGCCTTCCAGGTTCACTTTGACAACTACTATCTCGAATCCAGCCTGTACACCAGCGGCAAGGTCGCTGCGGCAGTGCAGAAGCTGCATGACGCCGGCAAGACCTACGAACTCGACGGCGCGCTGTGGCTCAAGTCCACCGACTACGGCGACGACAAGGACCGCGTCATGAAAAAGGGGGACGGCACGTTCACCTACTTTGTGCCTGACGTGGCCTACCACATCACCAAGTGGGAGCGCGGCTTCGGCAAGGTCGTCAACATCCAGGGCACCGACCACCACGGCACCATCGCGCGGGTGCGCGCCGGCCTGCAGGCGGCGGGCCTGGGTATTCCCGAGGGCTACCCCGACTACGTTCTGCACACCATGGTGCGTGTGGTCAGGGGCGGCGAGGAGGTCAAGATCAGCAAGCGCGCCGGCAGTTACGTCACGCTGCGCGACCTGATCGAGTGGACCAGCACGGATGCAGTGCGCTTCTTCCTGCTCAGCCGCAAGCCCGACACCGAGTACACCTTCGACGTTGATCTGGCCGTGGCGAAAAACAACGACAACCCGGTGTATTACGTGCAGTACGCGCATGCGCGCATCTGCTCGGTGCTGGCGGCTTGGGGTGGTGATGCGGCCACGCTGGCGCAGACCGACCTGTCGCCGCTAGACAGTGCGGCCGCGCAGTCTTTGATGCTCGAACTGGCCAAATACCCCGACATGCTGACCGCCGCAGCCCAGGACAACGCGCCGCACGACGTGACCTTCTACCTGCGCGATCTCGCTGCAAACTACCACAGCTACTACGATGCCGAGCGCATCCTGGTGGAGGACGAGACCGTCAGGCGTGCCCGCCTGGCGCTGATCGCCGCCACGGCGCAGGTGTTGCACAATGGCCTGGCGGTGCTGGGTGTATCGGCCCCCATCAGAATGTGAGAGGCAACATGAGACAACAACAACGCGGCGGTACGTTTCTGGGCATCGTCATCGGGGTCGTGGTGGGGCTGGGTGCGGCGCTGGCTGTGGCCATCTATGTCACCAAGGTCCCGGTGCCGTTCCTCAACAAGAGCCCCCCTCGCAAGGCCGATCAGGACGCGGCGGAAGCCCTGAAGAACAAGGACTGGGATCCCAATGCGCCGCTTTATGGGAAAAATCCCGCGCGCACGACCGCACCCACTGCCAGCGGGGCGGTTCAGCCTCCGGCCCCGGCAGTGGCCCCGCCAGCCGCCGAAGCGCAGCGGCCGGCGCGAAGCGCGGACAATGCCCCGGCGAACAAGGCGGATGCCAAGGCCGCGCCGGGGACCGATGCACTGGGCGATCTGGCCCGATCGAAATCGGCCGCGGCCACCGTGGACCCGTTCAGCTATTTTGTCCAGGCGGGGGCCTTCCGTACCCCGGAAGATGCCGAGGCCCAGCGCGCCAAGCTGAGCCTGATTGGCGTGGAAGCCAAGGTGACAGAACGTGAGCAGTCCGGCCGCACCGTCTTTCGAGTCCGCGCTGGCCCGTTCGACAGCAAGGACGCTGCCGACCGCGTGAAGGAACGCATTGACGGTGGCGGGATGGAATCGGCCCTCGTGCGCGTCCAGCGCTGAAACACGTCCTCGGCAACGGGCGCTTGGGTGCCCTGGGGCAACTTGAAACCAACAGGAGATGGATGGAATGAAACGTCGTGATTTTTCCTTGACCGCCGCTGCGGCGGTGGTGGCGCCGGGCCTGATGGGTGTGCGCGTGGCGTCGGCACAGGCGCCCAAGCCCAGGGAGGGCAAGGACTACCTGGTGCTCGAAAAGCGTGCGCCGGTCGACGCGCCTGCGGGCAAGATCGAAGTCATCGAGTTCTTCTGGTACAGCTGTCCCCATTGCTACGCCTTCGAGCCAGCGCTGGAAGCTTGGATCAAGGCCGCGCCCAAGGATGTCACCGTCAAACGGGTTCCCGTGGGATTTCGCGAGGACTTCGGGCCGCAGCAACGCATGTACTACACGCTGGAAGCATTGGGCAAGGCGGACGAGCTTCACGGCAAGTTTTTCAAGGCGATCCATTCCGAGCGCCTGCCACTCAGTACCGATGATGCCATCATTGCCTGGGCTGAGAAACAGGGGCTGGACAAGGCAAAGTTCACCGAGGTGTACCGCTCCTTCAGCGTCGCCAGCAAGGTGCGCCGGGCCATCCAGCTGCAGGATGCGTACAAGGTCGAGGGTGTGCCGGCGCTGGGGATTGCCGGGCGCTATTACACCGACGGCTCGCTCGCGGGCAGCATGGAGCGCGCCCTGTCGGTCGCCGATTCTCTTATTGCTGAAGTTCGCAAGAGCAAGTAGTCGGGTAACCGGCGGCACAAGGCCCGCTTTGGCGGGCTTTTTTGTGGGGCCTTGACCAGGAATCGGCAAGCCGGCATCTACAATGGACAGCAAGATTCGTGCCTCTATGAAAATCATCACAACATCCCTTTTGCTCGTCGCATTGGCCCTGTCATGCTCTTCGGCTCTGGCTGAAAAAGCGGACCGCGACAAACCCATGACGGTGGATGCCGACGCCCTGCGCCATGACGATCAGAAGATGATCACCCTCTTCACCGGGCAGGTCACGGTCACCAAGGGGAGCATCCTCATGCGCGGTGCACGGCTTGAAGTCCGGCAGGATGCGCAGGGCAACCAGTTCGGCATCCTCACGCCCGAACCCGGCAAGCTGGCGTTTTTTCGGCAAAAGCGTGACGGCGTCGATGAGTTCATGGAGGGCGAAGGGGAGCGCATCGAGTACGACAGCGCCGCCGACACCGTGCGCATCCTGCGCCGGGGCGAGTTGCGCCGTCTTGTGGGGACCCAGCTGGCCGACGAGATCAGCGGGAACCTGATCGTCTACAACAACACGACCGAGGTTTTCACGGTGGACGGCGTGCCCGGTGAGCCTGGCCGCGGCGGCCGCGTGCGGGCGGTCCTGGCGCCGCGCGCCCCCGTGTCGGCCGCTTCCAGTGCCCCTCAGGTCGGGCCCAGCCTTCGGGCCAGCGGCACTTTGGGCGGGGAGAAAAAGTGAACGAAGTCAGCGCCGCGGCGCCTGCCCCGGACAGCGCCATCGCCGGAGCCAGCCGGCTTGATGTTCGCAATCTGCAAAAGGCTTACGGACGCAGAAAAGTCGTCAAAGATGTCTCACTGACGGTGCTCAATGGCGAGGTGGTCGGGCTGCTTGGCCCCAACGGCGCCGGCAAGACCACCTCCTTTTACATGATCGTGGGCCTTGTGCGGGCCGATGCCGGTGCGATCAGCATTGACGGCCAGCCGGTCGAAAACATGCCGATCCACCGCCGGGCGCGCCTGGGCCTGTCCTACCTTCCCCAGGAGGCGTCGATTTTCCGCAAACTCACGGTGGCCGAGAACGTGCGTGCCGTACTGGAGCTCCAGCATGACGGCGAGGGCAAGCCGCTTTCGAAGGCCGAGATCGAACGGCGCCTCAACGGACTGCTGCAGGACCTTCGGGTGGAGCATCTTTACGACTCTGCAGCCATGGCACTGTCCGGCGGAGAGCGCCGGCGCGTGGAGATTGCGCGGGCGCTGGCGACCCAGCCGCGCTTCATCCTGCTGGACGAACCCTTTGCCGGTATCGACCCGATTGCGGTGATCGAGATCCAGCGCATCATCGCCTTCCTGAAGTCGCGCGGCATCGGCGTTCTGATCACCGATCACAACGTGCGCGAGACGCTGGGCATCTGCGATCACGCCTTCATCATCAGCGATGGCCAGGTGCTGGCCAAAGGCACGCCTTCGGAGATTGTGGACAACGCCGAGGTGCGCCGCGTGTACCTGGGTGAACACTTCAGAATGTGATGAAGCAGGGCCTCTCGCTTCGCGTCTCGCAGCATCTGGCGCTCACGCCACAGCTGCAGCAGTCGATCCGGCTCTTGCAGCTGTCCACACTGGAGCTCAGCCAGGAGGTCGAGCAGATGCTCGACGACAACCCGTTCCTGGAACTGAGCGCCGAAGAGGCGCCGCGTGAGGAATTCGGGCTGCCGCAGGTCGACACGCCGGTTCGCCGCGATGACCTCGAAGCCGAGAGTGCTTCCAGTTCAATAGCGAACAATGACCAGACGACGCTGGGAAGTGACCAGAATGAGTCAGAAGTTGCGGTTCCGGACAGCTGGGAAGGCGATGGCACCACTGAAGTCTCGCCGGACGACAGCGAGTGGGGTGGCGATGCCCCCGCACGCAAGAACAACCTGGGCGATGACGACGAGCGCGCCGACGCCGCCGAACTGGCGCGCAGCCAGGAGTCGCTCACGACCTTCCTGCACCGGCAAGCGCTGGCGCTGCGCCTGAGCGAGGTGGACCGCGCGGCGCTGCGCTTCCTGATCGAGTCGCTCAACGACGACGGCTACCTCGAAGACTCGCTGGCCGCGCTGGCTGCCGGCCTGGCCGCAGGCGACCTGGAGCAGGCCGAGGAACTGGAACACCGCTTCAGCATGGCGCTGGGCC
>Ga0209254_10000248_pt1 | contig 40253 bp, 32 predicted proteins | sample FrelakmetDIP11DI_FD_187148 | JGI IMG/M metagenome (GOLD analysis project Ga0209254, IMG submission 187148) | Freshwater lake sediment microbial communities from the University of Notre Dame, USA, for methane emissions studies - DIP11 DI (SPAdes)... | ecosystem: Environmental > Aquatic >... | reverse complement strand
CAGATCATAAACGACTACACCAGGACTAGCGACGCAGTAGTGCCTCGCCCCTTCAACACCCCTACCACCTTTGGGGATGGCAACTATTACGCCCGCTTCCGCATCTGCCGGACCAGCGCCACCTGCAACAACCCGACCTACATCAACGTCCTCGACGGCGAGGTAGAGGACTATCGATGGTGGCTCGGCCCCACCGCCGTCGAGCTGGCGTCCTTCACCGCCACGCCGCAGAAGTGGGCCGGGAACATCCTGCTCGACTGGGAGACGGTCAGCGAGGTCGACAACCTCGGCTTTAATCTGTACCGGGCCGAGTCGCCGGACGGCCGGCAGATCAGGCTCAACGCCAATCTGATCCCGAGCCAGGGGCCGGGCAGCCCGATCGGCTTCAGGTACAGCTTCGCCGACCGCACGGCGCTCACCGGCCGGACCTACTACTACTGGCTGGAGACCGTGGACGTCTATGGCACGACGGCGAGCTACGGACCGGTTTCGGCGGCCATCCCGCCGCAGATCGGCGTGCCCAAACCAAGGACGCCCTAGTTCTTCAACCCTCCCGCTGGGTCTGACCCAGCGGGAGGGTTTCTTTTTTGACAGATCGACAGTCCCGGGCTAGAATGCAGGGCATGGACCTGTTCGAGCACGCCCGCCAGGAGCAGATCGAAAAAGAAGCGCCGCTGGCGGCCCGGATGAGGCCGCGGACGCTGGACGAGTTTGCCGGCCAGGGGCACATCGTCGGGCCGGGCCGGCTGCTGCGCCGCGCCATCCAGGCCGACCAGATGTCGTCGCTCATCTTTTACGGGCCGCCCGGCACCGGCAAGACGACGCTGGCGGCGGTGATCGCCAACACCACGCGCAGCCATTTCGAGACGCTCAATGCGGTGCTGACCGGCGTGGCAGACATCCGCCGCGTGACCAAACAGGCCCAGGAGCGGCGGGCGCAGTACGGGCAGCGGACGATCGTCTTTGTCGACGAGGTGCACCGCTGGAACAAGGCGCAGCAGGACGCGCTGCTGCCGTGGGTGGAGAACGGCACGATTATCATGATCGGGGCCACCACCGAAAACCCCTATTTCACCGTCAACCGGCCGCTGGTCAGCCGCAGCCGCATCTTTCAGCTCAAGCTGCTGACCGAAGAGGACCTGGTGGCCATCGCCCGCCGCGCTCTGTCCGACCCGGAGCGGGGTTATGGCCGGCTCAAGGTAGAGATGGACAACGACGCCCTGGCTCACCTGGTGGACGTAGCCAACGGCGACGCCCGGGGGGTGCTGAACGCGCTGGAGCTGGCGGTAGAGACGACGACGCCCAACGCCGAGGGGGTCATCGTCATCGACATGGCGGTGGCCGAGGAGAGCATCCAGCGCCGGGCGGTGCTGTACGACAAGGACGGCGATTACCATTACGACGTCATCAGCGCGTTTATCAAGTCGCTGCGCGGCTCGGACCCTGACGCGGCGCTCTACTGGCTGGCCAAGATGGTCTATGCCGGCGAGGACCCGCGCTTTCTTTTCCGGCGGATGCTGATCCTGGCCGGAGAGGACGTGGGGCTGGCCGATCCGAACGCCATCCGGGTGGTGACCGCCTGCGCCGAGGCGTTCGACCGGGTGGGGCTGCCGGAGGGCCGATTCCACCTGGCCGAGGCGGCGCTCTACCTGGCCACGGCGCCCAAGTCGAACTCGACGCTGGGCTTTTTCGACGCCCTGGCGACGGTGGAGCAGGAGCGGGAGGCCGATGTGCCGGTCCATCTGAAGGACGCCACCCGTGATAAGGAGGGCTTTGGACACGGCGAGGGGTATGTCTATCCACACGCTTACCGCGATCACTGGGTGGCGCAGCAGTACCTGCCCCAGGCGCTGCAGGGCAAGGTGTTCTACCAGCCGGGCGATCAGGGGTACGAACAGGGCATCCACGACCAGGTGGCCCGCCGCCGCGAGGCGCAACTGGCGGCCATGGTCGAGGATGTCGGGGAGATCCTGACCTTCCGGCCGGGCGAGCGGGCTCACGACCGCTGGCTGCAGCGGGCGGTGGGCAACGCCGGCGAGCGGCTGGGGCACCTGCGCGACCGGGTGCTGGATGCGGCCCGGATACAGCGCCATCACGTGGTGCTGGACCTGAACGCCGGCACCGGGCTGCTGACCTGGGAGATCCTCCGCCGCGCACCGGAGGGGGGGACGTGGGCGCTGGCCCATGACCGGCAGGCCGGCGAAGGGCTGCGCCAGCAGGCCGAGCGGCTGCCCGAGATGGAGCGGCCGGCGATCCTGGTCGGCGAGATGGAGGAGCTGCCGGAGCTGCTGGCCCTGCGCGGCGAAGGGGATCTGCTCTTTGACGCGATCGTAGGCCGCAACCCCTTGGGGCGCGATCCCGACAAGGCAGGCGTGCTGCGTCTGCTGGCCGGCCGGCTGCGGCCCGGTGGGTGGTTAAGCCTGGCCGAGACGGTCGCGCGGCGCACGCAGCGGCTGTATGCCTTGATCGGGGACGGCCCCTCTCGCCTGGGAGAGGACCTCTACCGGCAGGTGCGCGACGCCGAAGAGGCGATCTATGCCGATCCCAACGATCCACTCGTCAACTGGGAGGCAGCCGACCTGGAGCGCCTGCTGGCCGAGGCCGGATTCGAGGGGGTAACCGCCGAGGTTGAGGTCCAGACGAGCGATCTGCTCGTCAGCCCGGCAGTGCTCGACCGCTGGTTTGCGCCGGACGCCGAGCGCGGCCCTGTGCCGCATGCGCCTGGCGGCCGGCCTTCCTACGGCCAGCATCTGCTGCGCGGGATCACGCCGCAGGAGCTGGCGGTGGTCAGGGCCGAGTTTCAGCGCCAGCTTGCCGGCCAGACCGTTCCCTGGCGGACAGAAACTGCCTTCTTCACTGCCGCCAAACCATAGGAATTCGTCGCCCTGAGTTCTCGAAGGGTCTCGTTAGGCCAGCCGAGATGCTCCGGCCCCTCGGAAGGGGCCTCAGCATGACAATTCTCGGAGGGTCTGGGGTTAGTTTCCCGTCACAAAACTGAGGATCAGCCCGTGGACCACCTGCTCCACGGGCGCTTTGTCGTCGGTAAAGACGAGGCCGGGGGTGGTGAACTCGGCGGCACGCAGGACGGCACTGTCGGCCACCTGGCGCAGGAGGGGATTGGTCATCAGCTCGGTGTTGCGGGCCAGGTTGTCGAGGCTGGTCGGCTGTTTGGTAGCTACGACCAGGACATTGATCAGGTCCGAGCCGGGTGTGGCCAGGTCGACGGTGTAGACGTTGGGAAAAACCGCCTTGAGGGTGCTGGCCAGGGCGTTGACCAGACTCCAGTCGGTTCGGGTGCGGCCGACGTTGATGGCCACTACCCCATTGTCGGTCAGGTGGTCGCGGACCTGGGCAAAGAACTCGCGCGTGGTCAGGTGGAAGGGGATATAGGGTGGGCGGTAGGCGTCGATGGCGATCACGTCGTACTTATGCGGGCTATTGGCCAGAAAGTAACGCCCATCCTGGGCCACGGCGTTCAGGTTTGGCTCGTTCATGTCAAAGTATTTCTGCCCGGCGGCCAGGATCTCCGGGTCGATCTCGGCGCCGTCGATCGGGATCGGGCCATAGACCGCAGTGTACTGCTTGGGCACCGTCCCGGCAGCCAGCCCGATGAGGGCCAGGCTCCCCACCTGGTCGGCGCTGTAGGGTGGATTGTTGAAATAGGGCGCGACCAGAAAGTAATCCCAGATGCCGCCGACCAGCACGCTGTTGGGGTTATAGATCGAGTGCACGCCCTGCCCCTCGTTCAGTCTCAGCCACACCTCGTCGCCGACCTGGACAACCTGGATATAGTTGTAGGGCGATTCGCCCTCGTAGATTAACTCGCCATATTCGACCGGCTTGATCAGGCCGGCCGGGAAAAGCAGGATCAAGGCGATCAAGACGAGCGGCATGAGCAGGTACGGTAGGGCTTTGGCCTTCATCGACCAGAACAGGCCGGCCAGCGATACGGCCAGCAGGATGAACGACAGCAGAAAGAAGGTGTTGCGCGTGCCGATGGCGGGGATCAGAACCAGCACCGGCACAAAGGTGCCTACCAGGCTGCCTACGGTAGATAGGGCATACAGTCCGCCCGCCGTCTTGCCCGCCGACTGGACATCGGTGACCAGCAGGCGGATGGCAAAGGGCGACACGCAGCCGAGCAAGGTGATGGGCACGGCAAAAAGGAGCACCACGCCCAGCAGCGATCCGGCCAGGATGCCGGCGCTATACTCGGCAAAACCGCGCAACGACCAGGCCAGCACCGGCCGGGCGACAAAGGGAACCAGGCCAAGCAGAAACGCCGCCCAGGCAGCGATCTGGTACAGGACCCGGTCGTAGGGCCGCCGATCGGCCCACTTGCCGCCGATGTAGTAGCCCAGCGTCAGATAGAGCAGCACCATCCCGATCAGCACCGCCCAAATGATCAGCGAGTTGCCGAAAAAGGGATCGAGCAGCCGCGAGGCAGACAGCTCGACCCCCAGGCTGGTCACGCCGCCAAAGAACACGACGAGCAGGATCAAAAGACGCCGGATATTCACTCATCTCTCCTTAAAATGGGCAAGTGTGCAATCACCGGGCCATTATACCTATTTCCAGGCATACTGGCAAACGACCTTGACGGTGCGGCAATTTGCTGGTATATATGAGGCCATGATCCGCGCTTTCGACGGTTCGCTCGCCGACGCCGAGGGGTTGCTGGCGGTCGAACGGGCCACATTTGACGAATGCCCGTATACTGCCCAGGAGGTGCGGGCGATGCTCCAGCCAGGCAGCCCGCAGTACGCCTGGCTGGCCATCGAGGGCGACACTCCCTCCGGGCTGAGGTCGCCCGTACGGGAGGACATTACCGGCTTTGTTATCGCCTTTCCGGTCAGCAGCCTGCAGGGTGCGTGGTGGGAGATCGATCTAGTGGCGGTGCACCCAGACCGGCAGGGCCGAGGGCTGGGCCGGCAACTGATTCGGACGGCCACGGCGGGCGGCGAGGGCCTGGCCAGCCGGTCGCGGGCGGTAGTGGCAGCCGACAACCGCCGCTCGGCACGGGCTTTTGTCGGCGCCGGATTCCAGGCAGAACCTACGGCGTGCACGCTGCTGATCTACCGCCTTGACGAGCGAAAGCCCTCGCCGCAACCCACTCCCGGCATATCGGTCCACGAGGCAGCCAGTGTGGCCGAGGCAGCAGCCTGGCAAGTGCCCCTGTCAGCTTCCTGGAGAGTCGAGGATCTGGAACTAGCCGAGACAGCCCCAATCCAAAATCACCCGGGGCCGACGCTGTTACTGGCCGAGCACCTTGGCCGGCCGGCCGGCTATGCAGAGCTGATCGAAGTGGAGACCCTCCTATACCGTGGCATCTGGATCGAATCTTTCGCCGCTTCCAGTCGGGCGGTGCGGGAGACCCTCATTTGCTACGCCATAGACCGGGCCATGGCCGCCGGGCTGGACGAGGCCAGCAGCATGGTTCCAAGACAGAATCAGCCTCTGCTGCACACACTCCTGGCGGCCGGCTTTCGGTCGTTGGGCGCTTATCGCTGGTTCAGCGTCGACCTGCGGCTGAGGTCCGATGACGCGGCGGCCGAGCCTTAGGAATCCACCCGCTCTTTGTTTCGGCCGATCTTCGACTGTGCCACTCTGCGATCTAGCAGCCTCACTGCTTGGCAAAATGGGCCAGCGATGCTATACTATTGCGTGTGGCGTGGTCAGCCCTCCTGTGCCGCGACCGGAGGGAGTGCCGCATGCCGATTGCACGGGCAATCGTGGCGGCCTGGCGGCCCGTCAGGGACAGGTGACCGGCCACAGCAAGGGGACAACCCCTGTAGTTGCCCTCCTGCCAAGACCACAACGGGAAAGTGACACGATGCGCGTTCTATTGACCGGCGGTGCTGGATTCATCGGCTCGGTATTGGCCAACCGGCTAGCCGGCGAAGGGCATACGGTTCTGGTCCTAGACGATCTGTCGGCCGGTGATCCCAGGCGGCTGCGGCCCGAGGTGCTGTTGACCCGCGGCGACGTCAAGGACGTGCCCAGACTGTGGACGTTGCTTCAGGGTGTGGACTGTGTCTACCACCTGGCCGCGCGGGTGCGGGTCCCGGAATCGGTCCATTATCCGGCGGAGTATAATGACGTCAATGTCACCGGCACGGTGGCCGTCATGGAAGCCGTGCGCGATACTGGCGTCAGGCGGGTGGTGTTTGCTTCGTCTGGGGCGCTGTATGGCGAACAGGCACACCAGCCGATCGACGAGCAGCAAACCCCCAACCCCAATTCGCCATATGGCGTGAGCAAGATCGCTGCCGAATATTATGTCTCAACCTTGGGCGCGCTGTACGGCATCGAAACAGTGTCGCTGCGCATCTTTAACGCCTACGGGCCGGGGCAGGAACTGCCAGCCAGTTACCCGCCGGTCATCCCGCAGCTTCTCAGGCAGTCGCAGAGTGGGGGGTCGCTGGTGATCCAGGGTGACGGCACCCAGACGCGCGATTTTTGCTACGTCGGCGATGTCGTCGATGCCCTACTCACCGCGGCGACTGCCACTGCAGTGAACCGCGCGGTGATCAACATCGGGTCAGGGCGGGAGGTGAGCATCAACGATCTGGCCTCCTGCATCGCACGTGCAACCGGTCAATACTCCGGAGGGGACCTCCGGACCAGCATACTGCACAACCACGGCCAATCTGGGGGCGTATCGCGCCTGGTAGCTGATGTAGGACTGGCCCGGCGACTGCTGGGCTGGGAACCGCGCACAACCCTGGAAGAAGGGCTCAGGCTCATCCTGGAACAAGATCCCCGTTTCCGTCAAGACAAAAGATAGAAGGTATTGTCAATGTTGACTTTGATGGCCGTTCTTGCACACCCAGATGATGAATCGTTTGGCATCGGAGGCACCCTGGCGCGCTATGGCACTGATCCACAGGTGCGCGTAGTGCTAGTCTGCGCCACGCGGGGAGAAGCGGGCGAGATCAGCGATCCCAGCCTGGCCACCCCCGATCGGCTGGGCCAGGTTCGGGAACAGGAGCTGCGCTGCGCCTGCCAGGTGCTGAAGGTGGATGATCTGCACTTTCTCAACTATCGCGATTCGGGGATGGCCGGCTCGCCGGACAACCAGAACCCCCAGGCGTTGGCCATGGCCGATGCGGTTGAAGCGGTGGGCAGGATCGCGGCCTACATTCGCCGCGAGCGCCCCGACGTAGTGGTCACCCATGACGAAACGGGCGGCTATGGCCACCCAGACCATGTCGCGGTCCACCACCACACCAAGGCGGCTTTCGCCGCAGCCGGCGACCCCGACCAATACCCGGAACAGATCGCATCCGGCCTAGCGCCTTGGCAGCCCAAGAAGCTATACTATACGGCCATCCCGCGCCGGTTCTTTCGGGCTGTCGCGGCCAAGATGCAGGAATTGGGCCTGGCCGAGCACCCGCGCGTCAAAAGGTTCATGGCCGAGCCGTTCGGCCTGCCCGACGAGGCCTGTACCACCGACGTCTATGTCCAGGATTTCTGGGACGTGAAGCGGGCGGCATTGCAGTGCCATGCCACCCAGCTCAAGCCAGACAGCCTCTTTGCTGCACTCCCCGCCGAGATCATGCGCGAATTACAGAGCTGGGAGTGCTTCCAACTGATCGAGAGCATGGTCGGGGGGGATGAGGGCCTCCACGACCTGTTTGCCGGACTCCGCTGACCTGTAGGCCGCGACGGGGCCAGGCGCCCTCCTCAAATACAGCGGAGGCGGCGTCCACACCGGCGGAGTGATCAGCCTGACAACCTGACGATGGCGAGGCGGTCCAGGCCGGCATAGTCCCGGTGCAACTGAAGATCTGCGGCTGGGAAGCAGTGACGAGCCAGGGAGATCACAGCAGCCCCCTGGCTCGCGCCGATCTCGAGCAGTAGGGCCCCGCCGGGGCGCAGGCGTGGGCCGGCAGTCGCCACCAGCCGGCGAATGGCATCCAGGCCATCTGGGCCACCGTCCAGCGCTGCGCGGGGCTCATAGTCGCGGATCTCGGGCAGCAGCTCCGCCCACTCTCCGGTTGTGACGTAAGGCAGGTTGGCGGCTATCAGATCTACAGGGCCAGCCAATGGCGCCAGGAGATCCCCTTGCCCACAGTGAACCCGGCCGGCTACATTGTGGCGCCGGGCGTTTTCAGCGGTCACGGCCAGCGCCCCCGCCGAGTCGTCGAGGGCATGGACAGCGGCGTGGGGTAGGTGCACGGCCAGCGTGACGGCGATCGCCCCACTCCCGGCCCCCACGTCGGCAATTTCCAACGGCCTGGGCACAGGCCGAGCGATCCGCAGAGCATGCTCGACCAGCAGCTCGGTCTCGGGCCGGGGGATGAGCACGCGGGCATCGACGACGAAATCGAGGCCAAAGAACTCGCGGTGGCCGGTGATGTAGGGCAGAGGCTCGCGGGCAACGCGGCGGGCGACCAGATCGCGAAAGCGGGTCAGTTCCTTGGGGGTCAGTAGGCGATCGGGCCGGGCCATGATCGCCGCCCGGTTCAGGTCCAGGGTGTGGGCCAGCAGCAGCTCGGCGTCGAGCCGGGCCTCGTCCACCTCGGCATTCTGGAGGGCCTGGATGGCCTGCTGCAAGGCCGCCTGGAGGTGAACCATGGCGGACTAGAATCCACGCAGATCCCCTCCCTCTGAGGGAGGGGACCGGAGCGAAGCGACCGAAGGGACATGCAGGGCCGCTCGCGGCTGTCCCGGACCGTCGTTCGGTGCGGCGCGGTGTGCCGCAGCGTAAGCGGAGCGGGTGGAGTGGGCTGTCACGCCACGGCCTGCAATCGCTCGGCCTGATCCGTTGTCGCCAGCTCGTCGATGAACGCGTCCAAGTCGCCGTTCATGATGCTTTCCAGGCGGTAGATGCTCAGCCCGATGCGGTGGTCGGTGACCCGGTTCTGCGCATAGTTGTAAGTCCGGATCTTTTCGCTGCGCTCAGCCGTTCCCACCTGCAAACGGCGCTCTTCGCCCCGCTCGGTCTGACGGCGCTCCTGCTCCATTTCGTACAGCCGGGCGCGGAGCACAGACATGGCCCGCTCCTTGTTCTGGCTCTGGCTGCGCTCGCTCTCGCACGACACCACCATACCCGTCGGCTTGTGGGTGAGGCGCACCGCTGTGGCATTCTTTTGCATGTGCTGGCCACCCGGCCCTGACGAGCCATAGACGTCGATCTGGAGGTCCGCCGGATCGATCTCGATCTCGACCGCTTCGACCTCGGGCAAGACAGCCACAGTGGCTGTGGAGGTATGGATACGACCTTGAGCTTCTGTCAACGGCACACGCTGTACCCGGTGCACGCCGCTCTCATACTTGAGCCGGGAATAGGCGCCCTTGCCCCTTACCTGAAAGATCACCTCTTTGTAGCCACCCACGCCCGTGTCGTGAAAGCTGAGGATCTCGGTCTTCCATCTGCGGAGCTCGGCGTAGCGGATGTACATGCGATACAGGTCAGCAGCAAAGAGACCTGCTTCGTCGCCGCCGGTGCCGGCCCGGACCTCCATGATGACGTTCTTCTCATCGCGGGGATCCTTGGGCAGGAGCATGGTCCGCATCCGGCCGTACAGATCCTCCATTTCTCCTTGTATGCGAGCGATCTCCTCCTCGGCCATCTGGCACATTTCCGGGTCCTCGTCCGTCTCGAGGAGGCTGCGGGCATCGGCCAGCTCCCTGTCCAGGGCGCTGTAGCGGCGCAAGGCCTGCACCAGATCCCCGATCTGGGCTTGCTCCTGGGCATATTCCATCAGCCTTGCCGGATCGGTGGCCACTTCAGGCTTGGCCATCAGCCGGTTCAGCTCTTCGTACCTTTCTTCTATCAAACGGACTTTATCCAGCATAGAACCTTACTCTTTCGATTTATCCAGCCATGATACGGCAAAACGCAGTTGGCGTCAAAGCTGGAGGGACGACAGGCGTGACCACCGCCGCATTTCCTGTCGCCAGCCAAAGATGGCAAAGATGCCCATGCCGGCAAAGCCACACAGAGCCGGGCCGGGTTGGCCCCAAAAGAGACCCAGTCCGACGACCTGGAACAACCAGGTCAAGCTGTAGATTATCATCAGCCGCAGGCGTGGCAACTCATGCGTACCAGGCATGACGATCAGGGTGAGCAGCGTAGCCGAGCACCACCAGCCCAGATAGTTGAGCCAGGGGATGCCAAAGTAACCGCCTGGCTCATCCCACAGCCACAGTCCTCGGGCGACCATCTGCGGATCCAGGTATAGATCCCAGGCGGCAAAGGCCAGGCCCGATAGGGCAGCGAAGCGCAGCCGATACCACCAGCCGGGACTGGCCGGTCGCTCGGGCAGGATGGCGCTGACCACAGCCCAGGCTGGAGGTAACATCATCAGCCAGCCAAGGGGAATCAGGACAGGGACGCCAGCTAACTGTGGCTGCAGGGCTTGTGTATAGACATAATGTCCAAACGGCCAGCCGGTCGTGACCCCAACCTTTTCGATGGCCCACGTTGCCGCCAGTACGAGAGCCGCCAGGCCAACTACGCGGCGCGCCGGCCAACTGCAGGCCAGGGCAAACAGCGTCGCCGCCACCTGAGCCAGCACGGCCAGGGTCGCGGCACGGGGGAAAGGACCTTCTCCTGTCAGCCAGAGCACCACAGGGGTGCCGACCAGTACCGCCAGCCACACCATGAGCGAGCCGGCCCACAAGGTCGCCGGTTGGCTCTGGCATTCTCCCCGGAGGGCACGGGCCAAGGGCAGGAAGAAGCGCCGCGCGGCAAATGCTGAGAAGCGTGTGGCAGGGCCTGGCCTGTCGATGGTCTGTCTGTCGGTCATCTGTCATCCGATTATACACCCATGCCAGGTCCACGTCAACCATCGGTTGCGGCCTGCCGCGCCCTGCAATACACTAGGCAACCACGGCAAGAGAGGCGCGCGGGTTGCATCCGGCGCCATCTGGGGTATAATGCGGATGAAATGAACAGGGTACACGCAACCACCGTCGTAGCGCTGCTGCTGTTTGTCGTGGTGAGCCTCGCATTCACCTACCCCCTGGCCTCGCACCTGGCGGATGCTGTGGAGGACCGGCAGGATGCGCTGCTGAATGTGTGGATCACTGCCTGGGACGGGCACCAGCTTCTGACCGACCTGTCGTATCTGTTCGACGCCAACATTTTCTATCCCTACCGGCACACGCTGGCCTATTCGGAGCTGCTGCTGGGGAATGCGCTGCTAGCACTGCCGATTACGGCCGCCAGCGGCAACCCGGTGCTGGGCTACAACGTGGCCCTGCTGTTGTCGTTCATCCTGTCTGGGCTGGGCACATACCTGCTAGTGCGGAACCTCACCGGGCGTGCTGGAGCAGGCCTGGTGGCCGGGCTGGTTTTTGCCTTTAGCTCATACCAGATGTCCAACCTGGCCCAGGCGCAGCTCCTGGCGATGCAGTGGCTGCCGTTCACCCTGCTGGCGCTGCACCAGATGCTGCGGCACCCCCGGCCCCGCTACGCCGCCGCCTTTGTCCTGTTTTTCTGGCTGCAAACCGTCACATCGTTCTACTATGGGATGATGCTGGGACTCGTCGTCCTCGGGTTCTGGGTTTTGGATTTTGGATTTATGGTCTATAAGCGCCGCCGTGAGCTCAATTGGACGCTCATTGTTCGCCATTCGTCATTGCGCTACTGGTTGCTGGCGGTGGGCTGTTGGCTGCTTTTGATCCTGCCTTTTGTCACGCCGTACTTTCAGGTACAGCGCGACCTGGGGTTCGAGCGGTCGTTGGCCGATAGCGAGCCTTTTTCAGCCAGCCTGCGGCAGTACGCGCTGGTGCCGCCGGGGAGTGTGGTCGCCGGGCAGTGGCTGCCGAGCGATGACCAGCCCAGGGGTGGCGGCTACCCAGTGGATGCCCTCTTCCCGGGCTTGGTTGCCCTGGGCCTGGCAGTTTGGGGGTTGGTCCGAGGGCGAGGCCGCACCAGGTGGCTGTATGCCGGCTTGCTGCTGGCTGCTTTCTGCCTGTCGCTTGGCCCGCGGCTCTACCTGGCGCCCGGCCAGCCGGCAGGACTGGACGCGCCGCTGCCCTACGCCTGGCTGTACGCCGTGGTGCCCGGCTTTAAGGCGCTGCGGGCACCGGTGCGTTTCGACGCGCTGGTCATGCTGGCGCTGGCAGTGCTGGCCGGCTATGGAGCGGCCGCGCTCCTGCCACAAAGGCAGGTAGGGATGCTCACCCCACAGGCCGGCCTGACGGGTTTCATTACCCGATTGTCGAAGCAGCGCGCCGGCACTATTGCCCTCCTGACCGGGCTGGTGATCGTGGAATCGCTGGTCTGGCCGGGGGCGCGCGCCGAACAGGTGCCGGTCGGCGACCAGGTACCGCCGGTCTACCGTTGGCTCGCCGAGCAGGCCTCCGGTCCGCTTTTGGAGCTGCCGATAGCATTCACCGAGGGCGGGCCGCAGCTCGACTACCAATACCTGTCAACCTACCACTGGCACCCCACGCCCGACGGCTACAGCGGCTTTGTCCCACCCAAGCACGGCCAGATCGTGTACGAGATGGAGCACTTTCCGTCAGAGCGGAGCGTGAGCTTGCTCCAGGCGCTGGGCGTGCAGCACATTCTAGTTCACACCGACCGCTTCAAGTCCCACTGGCGCGAGATCGAGGCGGATCTGGGCCACGTTGACGAGCTGACGCTGGTTGAGACATTTGGGGCAGACCAGGTCTACCTGGTAGAGGAACGGCCTTTCGATCCCGGCGATCTTGAGGTGCGCGTCCATCTGCCAGCTCGTGCCATAGCCGGCCAACCCTACACGGCCTATGTGATCGCCGTCAACACCGGTTCTCGAAGCTACGCCGTCGATCCAACTATGAAGATCTACCCGGTTGTCCGTTGGGAGAAGACTGTGGGTTCCACGGTGACCGATCTCGAGGCCGACGTGCCACTGGTGATCTCGCCCGGCGGCGGTGTGGCGGTGATCCCCCTGCCACTGACAGCACCCGCGGAGACAGGCAGCTACGGGCTGGCAACCGGCGAGCGGGATGGCATCCTGGGCAGTTGGGCTGCCGAGGGCACGGTCGAGGTAGGCGACCAAGCCGATACTGCCTTCCCGGTCCCAGTCCGGCTGGCGGCATTGACGGCGCCGGCCACGGCTCGGGCTGGCGAGATCTTGCCAGTGAGCCTGACATGGCTGCCGCTGGGCAAGATCGACGCCTACTATAGTGTTTACGTCAAGCTGCTCGACGCCCAGGGCGACACCATCGCCGGTTGGGATGGCCAACCCCAGAACGGCCAGGCGCCGACCCTCACCTGGGTGCCGGGCGAGACGGTGACGGACACGATCAGCCTGTCGATCCCGGCCGGCACGCCGCCCGGCGAGTACACGGTCGAGGTTGGGATGTACGGCGCCGAGGATCTGGCGCGCTGCCTTCTATTAGGCCCTGACGACGAACTGCTGGACCGGGTGGCGCTCCAGGTGCGCATTGACCCATAACGCGGGTTGCGTGCGAAGCCGGTTTCGCGTACAATGGAGGAATGAAACTGTTCCTAGAACGACAGGCGCCGGCTGCCGGCCGAAAGCAGAGCGAAGGCCTGTGGGATTGAACGGTGCCTGATGCGAGCCCGACTATACCAGTTGCTGTGGGTTGTGCCTCTGGCCGGGCTGGCCATCCTGGCTGGGTTCAGCCTGTGGCTGGGTGTGCGCGCCCTGGTCTATCCCTACCAGTTCCTGCACGGCGAAGGGCTGATGCTCGAATTCAGCCGGCGGCTAATGGCCGGCGAGCCGATCTACAAGCCGCTGGCCGAGTTTCCATTGGGCACGTGCAACTATGCGCCGCTGCCCCTTGTCCTGGCCCGGCTGACATTTCCGATTTTGGGGTTTGGCTACGCGGCCGGGCGTGTGTGGGTCCTGGTGGCGACGCTGGCCATAGCGGTGATCCTGTTCGCCTGGGTTCGACAGTCCACGCAGATCCCCCCCTTCCGAGGGAGGGGACCGGAGCGCAGCGGCCTGTCCTGTGCCGGACAGGCACAGGGAGTGGGGCGGCGGGCAGGTGGGCAGATCGTGCCGGCCTTGGTCGCATCGCTGGTCTGGCTGGGGGCGCCGTACGTCTACCACTGGATGCCGCAGTTCCGGGTAGATCTGCCGGGCCTGGCATTCAGCCTGGCAGGTGTCTATGTCGTGTGGCGCAGCCAAAGCAGGTATGCGGTACTGGGTGCGGCGCTGCTCTTTGTGCTGGGGTTGTATTGCAAGCAATCGTTCCTGGCCGGGCCTGCTGCGGCTTTTCTCTACCTTTTTGTGCGCGACCGGCGCCGGGCGTTGCTCCTGGCCGGGGCAATGCTTCTGTTGGGCGGCATCCCGTTCCTGGCGTTGAATATCACCACCCACGGCGCTTTCTGGGACAGCCTCGTGTCGGCCAACGTCAACCCCTTCAAAGCCGATCTTCTCTTCTCGCAGGTGGCGGAGATGATCCGCATTCACTGGCCCTTGATGCTGCTGACGGCGGCTTTTTTGATTCCCGCCGCACGTCGTCGGGCCGCCGCTGCGGACGGCGCAGCAGGTCGCCCTCCCCAGGCGAACACGCTGATCGTGCTCTACATAGGGCTGGCCTTGCTCACGATGGGGCTGGCCGGCAAAGTCGGATCGTGGGAGAACTATTTTCTCGAGCCTCTGGCCGCGCTGTGCCTTGGGGCCGGGTTGGGATTAGCCCGGCTGATGGCTCCAGCCAGCTCCCCGACAGAGCCGTCGCTCGGGTCGGTCTCTGTGCGGGACCTGGCCCGGTGGCTGGCGCCACTGTTGGTGCTGGCACAGGTGATCATCATGTGGCACACGCCGACCAGGGCAGCCCGCATCATGCGGGCGGATGCCGCCGCCAACGAAGCGCTTGGCCCGGTGGTTGCGGCGGCGCCTGGCACGGTGCTCTCCGAGGACATGGGGTTGCTGGTGCAGGCGGGCAAGCCGGTGGTTTATTACGACTTTCAGTTCAGCCAACTGGCGCTGGCCGGCCGGTGGGATCAGAGATGGGAGGTGGACAACCTGCGGCAGGGCACCTTCCCATTGGTGATCTTTGAGGGCGATGCCCGGATAGAGGTGGAAAAGTACGGCCGCTACACTCGTGCCTTCATGTCGGCGCTCGACTATGGCTACCGCCAGGCCGAGCGGGTGGGCAAGTACCTGGTTTACCGCCCGGCGCCGCTGGACCGTGACCGGAATGTGCGCCTGACCGGCGGCCTGGCGCTGGTCGGCCATACACTACCACCGGCCGAGGTTGAACCGGGCGGGACGATTTCGCTGGATGCGGTGTGGCAGGCCAGCCGGCCGATGACCGAGAGCTATACCTCATTCGTGCACCTGGTGGACGCAACGGGGCAGGGGTATGCCGGCGACGATCACCAGGCGTGGGATGGCCTGTATCCAACGACCCGCTGGGTCGAGGGTGAGATGGTGCGGATGACCTACAGCCTCACGCTGCCCGCCGACCTGCCACCAGGGCTGTACACCCTGCGCGCCGGGTGGTATGACCCATCGCTCACCCGCCTGCGCACCGAAGCCGGCACCGACAGCGTGCCGCTGGCTGTGGTGCAGGTTCCGTCAACTCAGGTGCAGCCGCCCGAAATGGCGCCGATGGAGGCTGCTTTTGGCAATAGGGTGTCTCTGATAGGCTACCACCTTGACCAAAGCTCCGGGGCGGTGCGTGTGACGCTTGGCTGGCGCCTGCAGCCAGGCCAGCTCCTGGACAGCGATTACACCGTCTTTCTCCATCTGCGAGATGCTGCCGGTGAGACGGTGGCCCAGGGGGACGGGTCACCCGTGGATGGGCAGTGGCCCACATCGCTCTGGCCGCCGGACGTGACGATACAGGACACGCACACCATCACCCTGCCGGCCGATCTGCCGGCTGGGACCTATCACCTGGTAACGGGCCTGTATGACAGGGCGACAGGCAACCGCCTACTCCTCGACGGCGGCGGCGACGAGGTCACCCTGACCGAGATCGCCATACCCTGAGATGGGAAAGACACCGCGCGGTGGCTCGGTGGAGCGGCCTCTTGGTTAGGTAGCGCATGCAGGGCCGTTCGCGGCTGCAGGCCCCAATCAGGGCTTGGGATAGACCTGGACCCAGTCGCCGCTCTGAACCTGGAAGATGTAGATCGACTGCTGCCTCAGATCGCCTGCCTCGTTGTAACTCAGAGACCCCATCGGCGTCTCAACCCCAGGCAGGGCGCGGATTGCATTGGCAACCCGAAAGGAATCGAACGATCCGGCTTTTTTGACGCCCTCGGCCAGAACCTCGAGGGCGCTGTAGCCGTTGATACTGTATGTGTCGGGGTTGCGATACTCGACTGCCTGGTAGTCTTTGATCCAGGCCTCATCGGCCACGGTCTTGGGGCTGGGCGCAAAGGAGGAGACATAGATCCCCTCTGCCGCACCTCCGGCCTCGTCGATCGTTGCGGCCAGGAAAGCACCATCACTGGCCAGGAAAGGAACAGCCAGGCCGGCCTGGACCAGCGCCGCACGCAGGTATGGCGCTTCGACTTCGTAGCCGGCGTAAAAGATGGCGTCGGGCTGGGCAGCGACGATCTGCGGGATCTCGGCATCAAAGGTGGACTGTTCCACAGCCACCTGAAGCTGCAACGCCACTTCTGCGCCCAAGACGAGCAGGTTGTCGGCCATCAACTGACCCAAACCCTGGCCGTAGGGATCGTCGTTGTAGATCACGGCCACACGCCGTGCCCCCAAGGTGTTGACCAGGAATCCGGCATCGACCTCGGCCTGAGTAAGGTCGCTGGCATTGACCCTGAAAAAGTTGACATAGCCTTTTTGGGTCAAGCTGACCTCACTGGAAGTGGGTGTGATGACGATCAGGGGCAGATCTTTGTAGATCTCCATGGCACTAAGTGTCTGGCCGCTGTTGTAGTGCCCGATAACCCCCAGCACCTGGCGGCCCTCGGCGATCTTGGCCTTGATCTCTTCTGCCACCGCCACCGCAACGTCGGAATCGGACTCGTCGTCCAGCCCGATGATCGTCACTTTGTAGCCCAGCAGCCCGCCGGCGCGGTTGATCTGCTCGGCTGCAAGGCGCGCCCCTCCCAGCACCGTCTGCCCGCCGTTGGCCTGAAAGCCGGACAGCGGCGCGGCCACATAGACAAAGATCTCGCCCTTGGTCGGTGAGATCGGCTTGGCGGTGCCGCCGCCACAGGCGGCTGCGGCGAATAGCACGCAGAATAGAGTAAGCCGTAGGACCACCGATTTGATAGTTACCTTCACAGTTTCCACTCCTAGTTTCCCCTGCGCTGCGTGTCCTTGGCAGCCCCAGTTCCTTTTTGCCGAACTTGCCCGGCGGCACTTGGAGCCGCCTGTGCAAGCGGCTGTGCTGCGGCGTCCAGAGCCGATCCCTCGGTGTCGCCGGACTGATAGACCTCGTCCACGGTGGTGACCACGTCCTGCAGAGCCTGAACCTGGTCGTTGACATCCTGTTGCAGGCGCTGCGCCCGGCCCGAAGCCACGTCTCGGGCGCTGAGGATCATGATCTGCGAGTAGACGGTGCCCATGGCCGTCAGGGTGCTCTCCAACTGGGCTTCGGCCTGCTCCATCACGTTCTTGAGCTTGAGCAGGTTATCCCGTTGGATCTGCTTTTGGGCGATTGTCTGGCTGATCTGGCGCTTGACGTTGTCGTCGTCTTCCAGGGCCAGTTTCTTCTTCCACTCCTGGATAGCCGGGTCCACCGCGTTCATGTCGTCTTGGATCATCCTATCAGCATGGTAGGCGTCCAGGCGGGCGGCCAGCCGGTAGACGTTCTCAGCCCAGGTGTTGATGCCTCGGCTCACATCTCGCAGGTGATCGCGAAGCACGCCCTCACGGCTCTTGTTAATGGTCTGGTCGATCCGGTCGCGGTACTCCTGCGCTTTTTCCACCTGTTTGCGCAACCCGGCGTCGCGCACGCTCCGGGATTGGAACTTTTCGCGGAACATCTCGGCCACCGCTTTGGCCCGGAACTCTGGGTCGGCCAGGCTGGTCCAGACCAGGCCTATCTCGCCTAACCCGCCCAAGGCAAGCCAGAACCACTGCTCCCAGAACGGGAACGGCGGCTTGACAAACGCGGTCAAGACGAGGGTGAGGCCGATGATCACCGCGCTCTCCCAGCGGTAGACAGCCCGCGTCAGGAGCGCCCGCGTCGCCTTTTTCTCCAGTTCGTCTTGAAAGCTACCCTTTGTCATTAGAAGTAGGCAGACAGTATCTTGTAAAGCTGCCGGATTGTTTCCGAGTCGCCCTGGAGCACCTGCCCGCCGGTCGGTTCGGCTATCAGCTGCAACATCTCCAGGTCGGCGTCCTCGCCGTAGGCGATGCAAAAGATGACCACGGGCAAGATCGACTCTGTCTCGATCTGGTGCAGCAGGGTGCGCAGGCTTGTGTAGGAGTTGTTCTCTCGGCCATCGGTCATAGCCACGATGGCGTTGATCCGCTCCGGGTCACCCTCTTGTTGCAGCCGCGCAAAGGCCTCCGAGACGGCGTCGAGCAGAGCTGTGTCACCGCCTGCCTGCAGGTTGTCGATGGCTGTCTGCAGTACCTGCCGGTTATCGCCCAGCTCGTCCAGATAGATGACGTTGTACACGCTCGACGAGAACTGGATCATCCCCACCCGTTCCAGGTCGCCTTTGATCTGGTCCAGGAAGATACCCAGCGCCTCCTGCGCCTGGTCTATCTTTTCTCCCCTCATGCTGCCCGAGGTATCGACCACCAGGTAAACGTTTGTGTGCCGCTTGGTGTACCACCACACGTTGTGCACCACCTTGACCACGGCAGCATTGGGCACCTGGAGCGCCGTTCTGGGCTCGGCCGGATTCACACCATTGTCGGCGGTCAGAGGTGAGGCTGGATCGGTTGGGGACACAGACGACTCGGCAGGGCGATAGCCCTGGCTCAAGATGAACTGCTGCGACTCGGGCGAGAGGAGAAAATCACGAAAGCCGGCGAACGTCTGGCGTTGGGGAAGGGTGAGGTCGCGCGTCTCCAAAAGCGCCAGGGGATGGTCTTCCCACAGCACCCCCTCGGCCGGATAGATGGCCACCAGCCGCTCCTGACCGGAGGAGCGGTGGGTGTTGTAGTAGACGACCATCTGCTCCTGGACGACAAAGGCGTCCAGGAAATCTCGTCCCTCCAGCAAGGCCCGCTCGATGAGGGCTGGCTCATCCCCTTCGCCATAGTAAACGACCGTCTTTTCCAGGGCAGCCACATAGTCGAGCGTTTCCTGGTCCTGGGCGTCCTCGATGGTCAGCCCTCGCGTCTTGCCCGAGCCGGCGTAGAACATGGCCAGTGTGGCTAGCATGCCGCTGGCCGAGTTGGTGGACGGGTGGCTCCACCGGAAGTTGGGATCGCTCTGCGCCCGGGCCAGGAGATCCTGCCAGCCGATAGCTCGATCGGGCCAGCCCATCTCGCGGGCCACGCCTTCCCACATGGCGATCACCACCGGGCTGATGCCATAGCGCGCCGTCTCGCCCACCACGGTGGCGGGCTGCTCGTCCGTGCCGAACTTGCTATTCCACGCTTCGTCCAGTTGGCCCAGCCACAACGCCGAGTCAGGCGTCATGGCCTGGAAGGCCGCCGTCTCGGTCAGCACAGCATTGAGCATGGCCTCTGGATCCAGTTGGACCGTCTCGACCACCATCCTCAAGCCATCTGGTGTCTCGAGGCCCTGGTTGTTGAACCGATTGACCAGCTCCGTAAAAGCCTCCTCCTTCTCTGGAGAATAGGCCACGGTCAGGGTTTCCGGTTCAGGGGCGGGGGTCTGCTCTATGGTCGTGCCGCGGTCGAACAGGTTACTGACTAGAGTATAGGCGCCGCAGCACAGGCCGATGATGATAAAGAGGCCGATCACCAACACGGCCAGGATCCAGCTAACGCTGCTGGACGATGAGCGACGCTGAGAGCTATACCGCCTGCTCATATTCCCTATCTCCCGGTCACGTTCAGCTCGAACCAGCGCAGCAGGGCCTGGAGCACGTCGCGGTCGGGCGAGCGCATGGCCGTGGTACGGGGCACCACCTCGAGCGCACCCTGCCCTGCCCACGTGTCAAAGAGGCTGCCCTCGCCGGTCACCGGCACATTGGGGTTGGCAGGGCGCAGGCCATAGGCCAGCGCCTTTTTCTGCACCTCTTCGGTCAGCAGATACTTTTCGAATTCGAGCGCCGCGTTCTTTTGCAGGGCAGTTGTCTCGGGCCCCATCCAGACGCTGAACGGAAAGTCGAACCAGGTCACGTACTTGGGGTAGACGAGGCGCAGCGGCTCTTTCCACGCGTTTTGGATGCCCTCTATGTTGACCAACAGGTCGCTTTCGAGCAGTTGCCCGCCGTCTCCGGTGGTATACCCAAACAGGCGGAGATCCTCCACGGTATAGTTGCCGCCCGATAGGTCGCTCATGGAGCTCATGGTCTCGAACAGCCATTTCTGGAACTCGGGGTTGGTCACGTCGTCAACGGTGATGCTGGTCTTGTCATAGTACTCACCCGCCGCGGCGACCATGGCTGCCAGCCCGCTGACATTCTTGGTCGGGTTGGGGATAGCCAGCTTGAAATATCCCCATTCACCATCGCCACCCAACTCGGTCCAACCGCCGGGGGCCATGGCTGCATCGTGGATCACCTGCCACGAGATGTCGCCATACTTGTCCTCCAGCACCTTGGCGCGGCTATCGAACATACCCCAGGCCAATAGTGAGATGAGCAGCGGCCGGGCACGGTATTCGCCGTCGGTCAGAAAAACGTCGCGCCCCAACCGCTCCTTCTGGGCGGCGTTGACCAGCTCCACCAGGTAGCGGTTTTCCGGGATCCAGGCTGTGGGCAGCGGGTCCATCTCGCCCCGATCGTAGCGCTGCTTGGCAACCAGGCCATCCATCGCTATGGTGGTCACATGGATGGGAGACCCTTCCAAGGTGTGCTTTTCGGCGTTGAACTGGTTGGCTGCTTCCTGTACCCAGTCGGCCAACGGCAGGGCGGTGACGATCTGTACTTCCAGCGTCTCATCACTGCTCTGCCCCGGCACAGCCGTCGGCTCCTGGTCCGATCCCGGCGAGCGGAACAGTTGCAGAATCAGCCCGGCGGCGACGATCACGACCGCCAGACCGATGATGACAAAGAAAACGATACGCGTTCGGTTCATACTACCCCTCTTGAGACCCTAAGGGTCTTGAAGACCCTCAGGGTCTCAGCTGAATGGTTATTCGCTCAATCCCAAGCGCGCTTTGCGCTCGGCCAACTGTGCTTCGAGGGTGCCCTTTTCCAGGACCTCGTCCATCTGCATGTCCAGGCTGCTGGCCAGCATCTCGCTTCGCGCCGACGCCTTGTCCAGCCGCTCCCGGATCCCATCGGCCACCCGCGCAATGTCGGCATCGCCCGAACCGGCCAGAGCATCCAGCGACTTGATCGCCTTGGCCGTCAACTCCTTGGAGCGGGCCAGATCGAGCAAGGCTTGCAGCTCTTCGCGCTCTTGTTTGACCGTCGTCAGCTTGGCCTCTAACTTCAGGCGGGCGTCTTTTAGGCTCTGGAACTCGGCCTCCTGGCGCTCGATCATCTCGTCATAGTTCTGAACCAGCCGGGTGACCGAATTGAGCTTGCTTTGGGCCGCCATGGCCAAGTCCTCTTTGCCTTCGCGCAAAAAGAGGTCGATGTTGCGATCCAGTTGTGCGGCCTGTTGATCGAGGTCCGATTTCTTGCGGCGCAAGGTCTTGAGCTCGCCACCAACGGTAGCGACGGCGTCTTCAAGGCTGTCCAGGTTGTCTTCTACCTCACGCACATACTGGTCAAAGACAGCCATGGAGTTGGCCTTGAGAGCCGAGTCGACCAACGAGTGCAGGTTGGCCGAAATCAAAGTCTTGATCTTTTCGAGCAGGGATGCCATTTTTTCCTCCTCCGGATCTAATCTTCGAAATATGACAAGCGATGTGTTGGAAATCCGTCACACATTACGCTATTCTACCATACTTGGTGCAGGGCAACCATGACCGGTTCCTGACTTTCGGCTGACGCGTGCCTTACGAGCCCACGAGTTTGTAGCCCCGCCCGCGGACGGTCGTCAGATACCGGGGATTGGAGGGGTCGGCCTCGATCTTGACTCGCAGCCGGCTGAGCAGCTTGTCGATACGGGCGTCGTCTACTTGGTCAATGTAGTCCTCACCCCACACCGCTTCGACCATCTGGTATTTGTCACAGATCTGGTTCAGGCGACCATAGAGCAGGAGGAGCAGCCGGTACTCGAGCTCGGTCAATTGCGGCACCTCACGACCATCCACCCACACGCTGCCGCTTTCTACATCAACGCGCACTCCCTGATCGCGTCGCCGGTGGCTTAACCTCTGGCGGCGGGCAAACGCCTCAAAGACAGGCGACAGGAGCATCTCTTCCTGCTGGCCACTCTGCGGGGCACCGCTTCCTTGGCGGTGTATGACCCCTTTCTCCCGTAGCGACTCGATCACTGCCTTCTCGGGCACGTCGCCGTCTCCTTCGGAGCCCACCAGGACCATCAAGGCATCCTGCTCGGCTGCGGTCAGGTCGGCCCACAACTTGCGGCACTCGGCCTGGACGTTGAGATCGCTGTCCAGTCTGTCGCGGACCTGACGGTGGATCAACCAGTTCTGGGCCGTATCGCGCACCGGCTCCCCCGTCACCTCGCCCAACGCCCAGCAGATGGCCAAAGCCAAGCCAAGATGGCCGTCGGCGTGATGGCGGATAAAGGCCCGATCCTCGTCGGCAAAGGTGTAGCCCTCCTGGCGCGCGACGTTGTCGATCACCTGATCCAGGTCTGCCTCAGTCAACAGGCCCAAGAAGCGGGTAAACGGCTCAAACAGCTCGACGAACTCGTCGACATCCCGGCCACGCCGGATCCTGGACAAACGCTGGTCGGTCGCCGTCACAAAGCTCAGCGCGGGATGGTACTTGTCCTCAATCGCTCGCAGGTTCAGCAATGCCCGCTCGTCGATCTGCTCAAACGGCTGGTCGAACTCGTCGAACAGAAGCACCAGTCCACCTGGCAGGCCGGCACAGACCGCAGTCAGTCCCTCGCTGAAGCTGAGGGGGATCTGAAAATGGCTGGGTGGAGCAACCAGCAGCTTGTAGCAGATCGACAACTGTTCCACGAGTTCTGCGGCGTTTGTCTTGGGCAGATCTGTGTCGCCCAGGCGCCGCAGCTCGTCCAGCAGTGAGCGCAGGATCAACTCATAGAAGCCTTGTTCCGTCGTTCCCAGCATCAGGTTAAAGTCGACGTAGACAAAGACCGAGTCGTCCGTGAGCGCCTGGTCACTGCACAGTTGTCTGCGCACATCCCGGCTGGCAAGCGCCCGCATCAGAGATGACTTGCCGCTATTACTGACGCCGACCAGTGCACAACAGTCGGCGTCAGCAATCCGCTCCAGGACATATCGAGCGTCTTCGTAGCGAAGGATCTGCATCAACACACCGGACAGCCAGCGACTAGTCGCACACCTTCCATTTGCCGTCTTCCTTCACCATCGGTATCGCCTCGTCGATCTCCTGTTCCTGTTCCGCGCCCAATAATGTCATTTTCATCTTGCCGGTGACCTGGACGCTTGCCGTGTCTCCGCTCTGTTCGGTGGTCTTGAAGCTCAAGTCCGAAATGTCAAGGCCTAGCCCTTCCCCCGAACCCGCAAACAATCCGGTGACCCCTGTGATGGACTCTTGTTGGGCGGCGCACGTCAGATCCTTGAGAGCATTCTCATCGCCTGTCGCCAAAGCTTCAAACCACTGTTTTGCCACCTGGTCAGGCGAACCTCCCCCGCCACCGCAGGCCACCAGCAAGACGACAAGGAAAACTGCTACTACTGAAGAGGCGCGTTTCATCGTCATTCCTCTTTTTCCCTTCATCTGATCTCAATACAGAGAAGTTAGTTGGTCAGGCGCAGACGGCGCGCCGCGATGAACAGCAAGGCCAATCCGACACCTGATGCCAAGATCAGTCCCCAACCCACACCGGTGTCGGCCAGTTCATCCTCGCCGGGCGGTGCGGTCGTCGGCTGCTGGCCGGTGCCAACCGTAGGCACCATGGTTGGGACCGCCGTATCAGCCACAGGCGGCGGAGGTGTGGCAGTGCTGAAACTGACCGGTGTGCCAACCGGCACCAGTGTATTCGTCGGCTTGGCAGTAGGTTGCGCGGCAGTGGTTGGGGTCGTGGTGGGCACCGATGTGTGGGTAGGCTGCAGTGTGGCAGTAGGTTCTTGGGCCGTAGGCTCGTTACCTCGCGACGTCAAGAGCACGATGCCCAAACCCAGCAGCGCGACTAGGCACAATGCAACACCGCCAAAGAGGATAATGGCGAACCCTTTGTTTGCCTTCAGGTAGCTCGCGATTTGAGACATCTTCTCCCCTCCCTGTTATCCAGCACATTCAACAGATTTAGCGGATTAGCTCAAGGTTGGCGACCGGGACTAGGGCCGGTTCTGCCCCCTCGAAAGCCACCTCAGCCACCAGCACCTTGGTTCCTGATTCTATGGTCAGGAAACCGGCAGGCAGGTCTGTCACCTTGCCGATTGCCCCTAGGTACGGAGCACGCAGACCCCGAACCTGGGCGCCGACACTCAAATCAAACACACCCTGCTCTTCGGCCACCATGGCGTCTTCCGCGTGAAGCGGGATCACAATCTCCGGACGTCTGGCTCCCCAGCGAACCTGAGTTTCCGCGCTGATCATCGCCTCACGACCCGCATTGGACTGTAACAGGGTAAATATCGCCTGCGACATCGGGTAAGAACCGAACCCCTCGGTGATGATGACCGGAAATGGTAAGGTCTTTAGCAACGGGTGCAGATCGACGCCAATGCTGCCGACGATGATGCCCCGAACTTGAGCGGCGATCGCCTGTTCGAGCACCTTGTCGTCCAGGCCGCTGCCTCCGGCTACTATAGTGCCGTGACAGCTCACATCGATGGCCCGGGCACGAAGCGGCTTGCGAGGGCTATCAACCAACACCTTGAGCACACCCTCAGCTTCGCCGCCGCTGCCCCACATCCCCTGGATCAACACCCCGGTGGTGGATATGACGACGCCAACACCGGGCATGACGTTGGTCACCTGACCCTTCAAATGGGCCCGCAATTCGAAGGTGCTAGGTGTCGCCTCAATCAATACCAGTCCATCCTGCACGGCAACCACCTGCCCGCCGACCGGCGCCCGGCAAGTGGGTTTCAAACGGCCCAGCAGACCGCCGCGGCTGGCGAGCAGTTCGCCCGCCTGCACCGCATCCCCAACATTCTTGCCTATGTACTTGGCCACCCGTTCGCGGCGAATGCCCAAAGTACGGCTAACGTCGACGACTTTTGTGTCGCCTGGCAGTTGGCAGCGAGCAACCACATCAGCGGGCCCCACCTGTTCGCCAGGATGGGCCAGCACCTCACCGCGAGCCGGGAGGAGTCGCTCCCGCCGGATAGTGGCAACCGGCGCAGCCCGCGTCTCGGTTACATAGGTCATCGATCTCCTCCCATTCAGGATCCCATGTCCCACAGCCAACGCTGCATCTTTTCTCTCTGCTGCTCGGGATCGGCGGCGATGGGCAGGGGACGGCCGCGGGCATCGATGACGATGCCCAGGATTCCTCCCTGCACCTGGGTCCTGCCAGCCTGGCCCTTGACCCCCAATCCGACATCAAAGCGGCGCGTCGGTCTCAGCTCCAGGTTGGCTACCTGCCCGACTGGCAGCGGGATCACCTCCAACGAGCCAAAAGCCACTTCCACTTCCAGCAAACGCCCGTCCTCGTATTCGATCTTGAAAGACAGCGCCGTCTCCCCCTCGCGTGCCGACCCAATGGGAGCTACTACCGTGCCCAGGTTTAGCAGAGCATCGTGGGCCGCCACCTGCGACGCCGCCAGAGGATTGACGGCGGCTATGGCCCCCAGCGATGCCAGCAGTCTAGCCTTGTCGAGGGCCAGGCTATACACACCTACCGGTTGCACCGCGTCGAGCAGGATCAGAGCCGCCTGGCCATAATTGGGCACATTGGATAGCACTCCCCCCCCGCCGACGATCAGGTGGAACTGGGGTACCAGCCCTTTATGGCTCCAAGATCCACCGTTAGACCATCGACTAGCCACTTCGGCCAACGACAGGCGGATCACCTCACGCGCCACCGCCTGCTCTAGAAGAAGGTCCTGCCGCGTTTGGGGCAGCGTACGATAGTGGATCGCCTTGTTGTGGAGTGCGTTAGAGATCTCCACCGGCTCCATCTCAAATGGCAGCCAGCGCGCGATTGACTCGACCGGTACATGGTCGAGAATGCCTGCGGCGCTGTAGCTTAGGCCCAGGTCGCTGCGGATCAGCAGGTCCGCCTGCTCGTCTACCACCGAAGCTACAGTCGTCGTCGCACCGCCGACATCAACACCCAGTACATTGATCCCATCCAGCCGGGCCAGGTACTGGATCGTGTGCGCAAAGGCCGTCGCTGTGGGTAGCATTTGCAGCCGAGTCTGGGCCGCCAGCGCCCCAAAACCAGGCAGCCTCTCCATCTTGTGCAGGCGATACATCTCCTCGATCTCAGCCTGTAGCGGCCAGAGGCTCTCCACCTCGAGACTGGGCCGCACATTGTCCACAGCCCGCAACTCTGCTTGGTTGCCGACGATCTCGGCCACTTGTTCTCGCAACCCAGTATTACCGGCGTAGATGAGCAACGGCCGGCTGTGTTCTGGCAGCGCCGAACAAGCCAGCGTCACCGCTTCCACCGATTGCAGCACCGGTCTGCTGGCCCCGCCGTCCACACCACCGACGATCACCACTGCGTCGGGCAGCAACTCCTTGATCAGCTGCACCTGTCCCCCAATGTCGCTGTTCAAGATGCCACTGTCCCGCCTGTCTACCGACACCAATCCATCGATCACTGCGCTAGACATGCCAATCGCATGTCGGGCGCTCGCCAGGCTGACGTCGCGCATGATCCCAGTCAATACCACGCGCAACGGCTCGCTCGCGCTCGTCGTAGCCACCACCGCATCAACCCCGCCATTCTGGCGCTCGGGCGTAATGAGCTGACCTCGGTCGTTCAGAAGTAGCCAGCCCGTTACCTCTGACAACTGCTGGATCGCCTGCCGCACCGAAGCCATCATGTCGTTCCAGGGTGGCTCTACACTGCTGGGTGCCTCGCCCCTGGCAATAAACCGAAACTCCCCTTCCACCTGGCCAAACAGCGCCGCCTGCGTCGTCGTGCTACCACAGTCGATGGCCAGTATAGACTCGCTGGGCATCTGAAAGTCGTGAGCCATCCGCTAACCTCCACCCGCCCAAGGGGCCTGGCGCACACCATCAATGAGAAATTGAATCCGCCCCATCAACAGCGGCAGGCGTGACAGGAAAAGCGTCGCAAGAAGCGCGCCAAAGGTGATCAGCACAAACCACCACCCCACCCCACCCCATATCCGCACTACAGAGCTGCGGAACTGCGCAAAACGCCCTTCGCTAGAACCAAAGGTGAAATGAAGGAGCACGCCTACCGTGCCGACAAGCGCCACGATCCCACTGAGCAGTCCTAGAACTGTCCCATAACGGGTCACGTAACGCGTCACGTCGGAAGCTCCCCCTATTTGTGGCAGCAACGTCCCCAACAGTCCTCCGGCAATGGCCACCGCTGCCCCAACACCCAACAGAAAGGCTACGCTGAGGTTCCCAAACCAGGACAGAGGCCCCGCCCGCTTGGACGACTTGAGCAGGAGCAGCAACCCCAACACCAGTGGAACGAGCAACAACAGCACGCGCCCCATATTGCCGTCGTCCAGGGCACCGAGCATCGGCGAAAGGAGTTTGGCCCAGAGAACCTGGTGCAAAGCGACAATAAAGACATAACCCACAGCCACAGCTACGAACAGGTGCTCAGCCAGCCGGTACAGAGCATTATCACCCAGTAGATAGCTGAACACACACAGGGTCAGGATCGCCGCCACGAAAAAGCCTAAACTGTCCGTCACTGCTCCCTCCCCATGCCACGCCGCGCCACGCTCTTGGGGCGGCTCCGATTGCGTCCTGCAATCGCGCCGCCCAGGATGACCAGAATGACAAGCACCTGTCCAACCAGCAACGAATCGAGCCGAGCGGCCATCTCGGGATCGAGTCCGGCTCCGCCGGACAATAGGGTTGAGTAACTGGCTGCCCCCGGCACTCCGCCGACGAGCCCTTTCATCTGTTGAGGCTCGGTCTCATAGTAGGTCCGGGCCATAGGATCGACCACCGCACTGACCCCCGCCACCAAGGAAACGCCGTAAGGCGCCCCGGCCTGTTCGATCCACCACCGCAGCGTGTCAGGGGTCGCTGCCAGCTCGACGATTAGATCGAAGCTCTGAGTTGCGGTGATCCCGCCCAGCGCTGCCAGGTCTGTTACTGGCCTGCCCTCGAAATCGCGCGGCAATGCGTCAGGCAGCGATTGTCCCATCAGCCGAACTGCCGCAGCCTGACCAGGCAGGTATCCCAAGTTGACATATAACTGGCCATCATCGGTCTGGTAGCCAGGATGGCTGTCAGCCAACGCTCTCACCAGATTCTCGGCCGTGGCAGGCCCGGCCGGCAGAAGGCTGAACGTCACGATGCGCGCCTGCCGATCCATCAAATGGCTCACTATCGGCTCGGCAATAATATCCATCTCGCCGCTGGTAGTCGGATCGTAATCGACAGCTACCAGCACCTGGGCATTGCCCGACAAAGACTCGATGGCCTCGTGCAGAGCCTCGACGGATGGCGCAGGTTCGATGCTGCGGTCAAACAGTGGTGTGCCCAACAGCAGGGGTACCGTCACAGCCAAGGTCAGGAGGGCATACACGATCCACCACGGCAGCAGGTCGAGCAACCGCGACCTCGGCTTGGTCACTGCTTTGGGTGCGACCACCAGCGACCGGCTGACGATCTGTTCAAAGAGCCGTGCCCCAGGCGCCTCCACCAGGGCCTCCTCTGCACTGAAGGGGCTCTCCATGACCTCGGCCGGCGTCGCGGCGCGCGGCTGTGCAATCAGCATCTCGACCGGCAGGACGTCCCTAATGCCGGCTAGCACTCCTGTTTGCTCTACCAGCGCTTCGACGACCGGCTCCACCGCCTCACCTTCCGCTTTCAACTCGCGGGGTTTGAGTGCCAGCAGCCAGTCTGGGATCTCGGCCCGGGCCAGTGTCTCTTCCTCGCCAGGAATTCCCAGTTCAGGAGTAGGCACCAGCCAATCGGGCAGATCCCCTTCGTTTGGCGTTACCTCCAGCGGCGCCTGAGCCACTACCAGGCCAGCCAGCCAACCGGGTATTGCCTGGGCTTCGGACACTTCCTCAGCAGCCGGCGGCGTGGACTGAGGCCCGAACTCGTCTGACGGCGCTTCCTCCTGCCACACGCCGATTGCGGAGGCAGTCGCGGCGGCTTCCTCCGCTTTCGGACCCTCTGGAGAAACTGAGGGGAACGGCTCGCGTTCCGCCTTGAGATCAGCCAGCCAGAGCGGCAGCTCCTCTTCCTCCAGCTCGCCTTCGGGAGCTGGGAGAGGCACCTCGACTGTTGGCACAGGCTGCGGCTCAGATGCTTCCGCCGCTGCGGGCGGCTTGAGCGCTGCCAGCCAAGCCGGCAGCTCCTCTTCTCCCAGCCCGGCTTCGACTGATGGACCTGCGGGCGCCTCCACCCCAACCGCCGGCTTGAGCCCGGCCAGCCAGGAAGGCAGCTCATCCGCCTGTAACTCGGCTTCGGCGGATGGGCCTGCGGCCGCTTCCACCCCAGCCACCGGCTTGAGCTCGGCCAGCCAGGAAGGCAGCTCCTCTGCCTCCAGCCCGGCTTGGACAGATGGACCAGCAGGCGCCTCTACCCCAGCCGCCGGCCTGAGCTCGGCCAGCCAGGAAGGCAGCTCCTCTGCCTCTAGATCGGCCTCGACGGACGGACCTGCGGGCGCCTCTACCCCAGCCGCCGGCTTGAGCTCGGCCAGCCAGGAAGGCAGCTCCTCTGCCTCTAGATCAGCCTCGGCGGACGGACCTGCGGGCGCCTCTACCCCAGCCGCCGGCCTGAGCTCGGCCAGCCAGGAAGGCAGTTCCTCCTTATCTGAGGGGAGCGGCGGCGTGGGTAGCCGCTCAGGCTCTGCAATGCTGGCCTGCGACTTGAGCTCAGCCAGCCAGTCAGGCATTTGCTCGACTTCCTGGGGCACTTTTTCAGAGATGTCTGGAAGTGGTTCTGACGGCTGCTCCATCTCCTCCAACAGATTGGGTTCCGACACCTGTTCTGCATCAGCCTCAGGGGTTGGGGGTGACGGCCGAAGGGTGAACTGAGGCTCTGGCGCCTCAAGCTCCGGCTCAATGGGCAGCGAGGCCTGCAAATCCCGAAGCCAATCGGGGATTTCCTCGCCCTCCTCCTCAATCAATTCCCCCATGACCTCGGATCTAGGGTTGAGGATCGGGGCTTCGATAGCCGGGATCAGCGGCACCAAGTCCTCAGTCGGCAGATGGTCGACATCCTCCTCGCCCTCACCAACCGTAGTCTTGGTGGGTAGAGACAGCCCTTTGATCGGAGGCGTGATGGTACTAGGAGTAGGTGTGGGCTGCGACAGCAGCCGTCCCCCGCAGTGGCTGCAGAAGACGCTCTGGACAGCATTCAGTGTATCGCATTGTGGGCATTTCACTCCGGTCTGAGCAAGGAGTGTATGCCCACACTCGTTACAGAACTTGCTTCCATCTCGATTCGCGGTCCCGCACTCAGGGCAGTAGATCATCTGCGCTTCACTCCCAATTGGCAAGATGCCACGTCAATCACTGTAAGGGCGCTCGACGCCCAACAGGAGGCGGATACCGGCCAACACAGTGCCCAGGGCGACGCCGAGCAATATGCCACGCATTCCAGCCAGTGCCGGAACATCCAGGATCCAATCCCGGAGTTCAGGCAAGACGGGCAACAACCCAAAGCTGGCCTGCCCGGCCAAGACGAGCAAGGTAACAACCAGCATCACGACAGACGCAGCGTCACGGATCCGGAAAAGCCGATAGGCCGCTGCCAGGGTCAAGAAAGCCAGTAATGCCCCGAACGTAGCCTGGATCGGGGCCATCACATTCGTATAGATCCATTGCAGGGCCGGATGTGACGGTCCAGATGGCTGTGACTGGTCGGCTTGCGATGGCGTGAGCGTGACAAGGCCAACGGCCAGGACTGCGAACAGGGCAACCAACAGCAACACGCTGTAAGGCCAGGTCTTGGTGCGCTCACGGATGTGGTGGAGATGGACGCGCACGACGTTGAGCAGGCCCAGAAAGAGGGCAAACGCGGCGATGATGACGGCGCAATCGATAAAGTAGGTGCCAATGGTGCTCAACAGCGGAACAGGCAGCAGCAGCGCTACCAGAACAAACAAACCGACGGCGATGGCAAGCGCAGTGGGTAAGGTTCGTTTCAGAATAACCATGGCCTGCTCCTTATGCTCGGGTCAGAATCTTCCAGATAGCCAGGACGACGATAACAGCAGCCACAGCCCAGCGCCCCCAATCTTCAGCCAGCAGACTGCCGATCTGGATGGGCAATTTGCGGGTGTAGGCACCTGTGGCAAACATCTCCTCGCCTATCAGTGTATCGTCGGCAGAGGCATAGACCTGGGCCAGCGTCGCCGGGTCTGACGTGCCGACGACCTGGTGGACACTGCGCCGAGCGCCAGTTTGTCCCATCAGCAGATACTCGTCGCCGAACGAGCCAACCATCACGCTGCCGGTCAATGGCTCACGCTCCAACACGCCGCTGACACCTGCCGCATAGGCCATGGGGATGGGCGCGATGAAGCGAACCTGGGTGGGATCGTATCCATCGGGGTTGCCATGCCGAATACTAGCCCGGCGAAGGATGTCCTGGGCGATGGGCACAACGGTAGGATCTGCCACCGTGACGATCAGGGGTGTGTCACACGATGCGGCCTCGTCGGCCAATTGGGTCAGCAGGGTTAGTCCGGCCCACGTCTCGGCAGTGGATAGGCCGCCGACCCCACCGACGCCAACCGACACGTGCAGTGGTTGGCCCGTCTCGGCCGAGCGCCCTACGGAGACGGGCAAATCCTCCAGTCCTGAGATCTGACGCAGATTGCCGGACTTGCCAGCCCGCACCTTGGAGGTCAGAAAAACCAGGGCAGGGAAGACCAAGAGCAACAGCACAAGCGCCACGGTTCCTGCACTCAGGCCAATTTCATCCATTAGCCGCTCCCCTCACGATTGGCGCCCTGTTCGAGCCGGGCAACCAAGTGGTCCAGGTTGGATCTATCGGCCAGTAGGCCCGCATAATCTGCAACCTGCTGTTCGACATTCATCCAAGCCGACAGTGGTTGGCACAGGAGCAAGCCCTGACTGGCGATAAAGCTGAAGGGCTTGAGCAGGTCCAGCAGCACAACAGCCGGCACCGCTAATCCCCGGCGGGTGATCCGCTCGGCCAGCCGGTCGATCAGTTGCCCACGCCGCTCCTGGATCAGGTCTTTGTCTGCGAACCATTTCCTCGACATGATGATGGCCACCATACGGTTGACGTAAGGCCGCTACAGTATACCACGATTTGATTTACCGGGCAAGTTATCCCATCTGAAGTTTAGCACGTCCCAGCAAGTTCGGATTTGCGATGTTTCAGCAAATATCGCTAGTCTTCTTGGGATAACAGCGTGTACGCATCTCCCAATCTGGGCACGACGACCTGGCCCTCGACCAGGTCGGCCAACCCCTCGGCCAGAGCCAAGCTGGCCGGCTCTTCGCCGTGGACAACATAAGCTGCCTTCAAGCCAGGGTTGGCCAGTTTACGGGCGTAATCGATCAGCTCGGCGCGATCGGCATGAGCACTAAAACCGTTGATGGTCACAACCTGCGCTTTGACGTGATACTCTTCGCCAAAGATCTTGACCACGGGCTGATGCTCGACCAGCCGGCGGCCCAGGGTATCGGGCGCCTGCCAACCGACGATGAGCACCGTGTTGCGGGCGTCTTCGACGTTGTTCTTCAAGTGATGCAGGATACGGCCGGCCTCGGCCATGCCTGAAGCACTGATGATGATGGCCGGCTCGCGCATAAAGTTCAGCTCCTTCGACGCCTCGGCCGACCGGACGTAGGTCAACCGGCTAAAGCCAAAGGGGTCGCGGCCATCGCCGCCGGCGATGAACGCTCTAGTCTCGCCGTCAAAGCACTCGGGATGCAGGCGGAAAACCTCGGTCACGTTAAGCGCCAGCGGGCTATCGACGAAAATGGGCAGACTGGGCAACTTGCGGGCCACCATCAGGCGGTGAAGGGCATAGACCAACTCCTGGGTGCGACCGACGGCAAAAGCGGGCACGATCACCTTGCCGCCCCGCTGGAAGGTCTCCACAACCACGTTGCGCAGCGTCTGATCGGTCGTTTCGATCGGGTCGTGGAGACGGTCGCCGTAGGTGCTCTCGACGATGAGATAGTTCGCCTTCTCCACTGGCTGAGGATCGCGGAGGATCGGCATACCCTTGCGGCCCAGGTCGCCTGTAAAGACCAGGCGCCGTTTTTGCCCAGCCTCATCCACGTCGAGTACCACGACCGCCGAGCCCAGGATGTGCCCGGCATCGTACAACGTCAAAGTAATGCTGGGTGCGATTTTCAGCGGCCGATTGTAGCCCAACCCGACGAAGAAGTTCAGGCTGCGCTCCGCATCCTCTGTCGTATACAGCGGCTCGACCGGGGGCAGGTCCTGCTTGGCCCGCTTTTTACTGACATAGGCCGCATCCTCTTCCTGAATGTGAGCCGAGTCACGCAGCATGGCAGCACACAGATCACGGCTGGCTGCCGTCGTATAGATGTCGCCGCCAAACCCCGACCTGACCAACACAGGGATGTTGCCCGAATGATCGATGTGGGCATGCGACAGGACCATCGCGTCGATCGTGCTGGCCTCAAAGGGCAGAGTCCGGTTGCGGTCGAACGACTCCTGACGAGGCCCCTGGTACAGCCCACAGTCGAGCAGGATGCGCAAACCGTTGGCCTCCAGCAAGTGCATCGTACCGGTCACAGTGCGCACCGCGCCAAAGAACTGCAGTTTCATGGGAATACCCTACCTTCTATCAAGCAGAGCAGCCACTCCCGGCAGAGCCTTGCCCTCCAAGAATTCGAGGCTGGCGCCCCCACCGGTAGAGATATGGCTCATCTTGCCGGCCAGGCCGGCGTCCTGGATGGCGGCCACTGAATCGCCGCCGCCGACGATAGTCACTGCGTCAGGCAGGGCCGCCAGCATCTGAGCTACCGCCTCGGTACCCCTGGCGAATCTCGGGAACTCGAAAACGCCCATCGGCCCATTCCAGACGACAGTATGAGCACCTTCAAGCCGCTCGCGGAACAGCTCTAGTGTGCGAGGGCCGATGTCGAGGATGCGCCAGCCGGAGGGCACGTCGCCTGCGGGCACGATCTGGGAAAGGGCGTCGGCATCGAACCGATCGGCGACGACGGCATCGACCGGCAGGACCGGCTTGTCACCAGCCTGGGCCAGCAGGTCGCGTGCCACTTGCAGGCTGCCGTCCTCGACAAGGGACTCGCCGATGTGGCAGCCCTGGGCTTTGAGGAAGGTGTTGGCCATGCCGCCACCGATCAACAGCGACTCGACCTGACCGAGCAGGTTCTGGATGACGCCGATCTTGTCCGAGATCTTGGCCCCGCCCAGGATGGCGACAAAGGGCCGGCGGGGTGCGCTCAGGGCGCCGCCCAAGAACTCGATCTCTTTTTCCATGAGGAAACCGGCGACGGCGGGCAGGTAGTGGGCTACTCCCTCCGTCGAGGCGTGCGCCCGATGCGCCGAGCCAAAGGCGTCGTTGACGTATAGCTCGGCCAGCGCCGCCAACTGCCGGGCATATTCTGGATCGTTCTTGGTCTCGCCGGGGTGGAAACGGGTGTTTTCCAGCAGCAGCATGTCACCCGGCCGGGCCTCACCCACCGCAGCCTCCACCTGTGGCCCGGCGCTGTCGTCCAGCTTGTGCACCGGCCGGCCAAGCAGCTCGGACAGCCGGCGGGCGACCGGATCCATGACAAATTCGGGCATGGGTACGCCTTTGGGCCGGCCCAGGTGGGAAGCCAGGATGACGATCGCGTCCCGGTCGAGCAGGTACTGGATGGTGGGCAGGGCAGCCCGGATGCGGGTGTCGTCGGTCACCGCCCCGGCGTCCAGAGGGACGTTGAAATCGACGCGGACCAGCACCCGCTTACCCTGGACGTCGACATCGCGGATCGTTTTCTTGTTCATGGGTCTGTTTTCCTCATAATCAAGCTGGACCAGTCTACGGGACTGGTCCAGCTTTTATTCTACATCCCTTTTTGGGCCAGGTAGTGAGTAAGGTCGGCGATGCGACAGGCATATCCCCACTCGTTGTCGTACCAGGCCACGACCTTGACCATGTTGCCGATTTGGCTGGTCAGCGGGCCGTCGACAATCGAAGAGTGGCTGTCGCCCCGCAGGTCGGTGGAAACGAGCGGTTCCTCGCTGTAGGCCAGAATGCCCTTCATCTCGCCCTCGGCAGCGGCCTTGAGAGCAGCGTTGACCTGGTCTTTGGTCACTTCCTGCTCCAGCTCGGCAGTAAAGTCGACGACTGACACGGTGGGTGTGGGCACGCGCAGGGCATAGCCGTCAAACTTGCCCTTGAGCTCAGGGATGACCAGGGCCACCGCCTTGGCAGCGCCGGTGCTGGTGGGGATGATGTTGAGTGCGGCAGCGCGGGCGCGGCGCAGATCCTTGTGCGGCAGGTCGAGGATGCGCTGGTCGTTGGTGTAGGCGTGGATGGTGGTCATCAGCCCGCGCTTGATGCCAAAGCTGTCGTGCAGCACCTTGGCCACCGGCGCCAGGCAGTTGGTGGTGCACGACGCGTTAGAGATGATGTGATGGCTTGCCGGGTCGTAGGCGCGCTCGTTGACGCCCATGACCACGGTCAGGTCAACGTTGGTGGCCGGGGCGCTGATGATCACCTTCTTTGCCCCGGCGGTGCGGTGTGCAGCCGCCTTGCTGCCGTCGGTAAACAGGCCGGTGGACTCGATGACGATCGACACGCCCATCTCTTGCCAGGGGATCATGGCCGGGTCCTTCTGGGCAAAGACCTTGACCTCCCTGCCGTCGACGCGGAAATAGTCCGGGCCGACTTCGATCTCGGCCGGGAAGCGGCCGTAGGTCGAGTCGTACTTGAGCAGGTGGGCCAGCGTCTTGCTGTCGGTGATGTCGTTCACCGCCACTACTTCCAGGTCGTTAGGATAGCGCTCATGCATGACGCGAAATGCCTGCCGGCCTACACGACCGAAACCATTGATTCCGACTTTGACTTTCATGGGTATCCTCCTTTAGATTTATAGCGCATTAAAGATATCGCGGCTGCTGACAATGCCGACGATGTTCTTGCCGTCATATACCAGCACCCGCCGGATGTCGGCCCGAGCCAGCAGTCCTGCGCAGTCTTGGAGACTGGCGTTGGGCGACACGGTGATGACCGGGCTGGTCATGATCTCGTGGACATAGACTGCCGACAGGTCTAGCCCTTTGGCGACGACCTTTTCGATCACATCGGTCTCACTCATAAAGCCCCAGGTGTCCATGCGCTTGTCGCGCTTGATTAACAAGCTAAAGATCTTGTTCTCTTTCATTTTGGCAATGGCCTGAGCTACCGTAGCATCAGGCTCAATGTCGACAACGGGCTTGGTCATGATCTCCGCTGCCGTCTTCATATTGTCACCTCCTCGTACATAATAGTCCAACGTCAAACCCTGCGGCCGATCCCTGTGCCTGCCCCGACCGGGGGTCACAGGACAGGTCGCAGTCTCAGGATGACGTACGATGGTTTTCGTAGAAACGAATGACCTGTTCGGCGAGCTTGCCGGCGTCGTGCCGCCAGGGAGCCGCCCGATCGACCACGTCGGCGGCAATGACCTGGTAGTCGCAGCCGGGCTGGCTCGCAGACGTCGGCCCGTGGCTCAGAGCCACCGGCTTGAGCTGAGGCTGCTCCAGGCCGATGTGCAGGTTATCGTTGGCCAGAATGTAGGGGAACAGCCCGCATCCAACGTGGCGCTGCAATGCGCCGACGTGCTGACCCACGTCAAAGCCATCGGTCTCGCCCGGCTGGGTAGCGACGTTGCACACGTACAGCTTGCAGGCCGACGAGGCAGCCAAGGCGCGCCGGATGCCGTCCACCAGCAGATTAGGAAGAATGCTGGTGAACAGGCTGCCCGGTCCGGCGACGATCAGGTCGGCGGCCAGGATGGCCCGCACCGCCTCGGGATAGGCACGCACTCCATCGGGCTGCAAAGAGACACGTTCAATGGGCCAGCCGGCCTTGGGAATGGCCGACTCACCCTCGATGCGGGTCAACGCCGCGCTCGCCGTGGCCGGCTCGGCTCGCAGATCGGCCACCAGGGTGACGTTCTGCAGCGTCGAGGGCAGGATGCGCCCCTGGATGGCCAACACCCGCCCGGTCTCGAGGATGGCCCGCTCAAAGCTGCCGGTGACGGCGGCCAGCGCGGTGATAAACAGGTTGCCGAAGCAATGGCCGTCCAGCTCTCCACCGTGGCCAAAGCGATACTGGAAGAGCTGGGTGAGCAGCGCTTCGTCGTCGGCCAGGGCGGCGATGCAGGTGCGCAGGTCACCGGGCGGCAGGACACCCAGGGAGCGACTGAGCCGGCCCGACGAGCCACCGTCATCGGCGACGGTGACGATGGCGGTGATGTGGGGTGTGTAGGCCTTGAGCCCGCGCAGCAGCGTCGAAAGCCCGGTTCCGCCGCCGATGGCGACGACATTGATGGCCTGACTGTCCTGCTGCTGACTCGCGGTGGCACTCGGCATGTCCGTCTCCCATCCGGCTATTATAGCGCAAGTGGGTGGAGGCGTCAATTTGGCGGCGCCAACGGTCAGCGGTTAGGGTGTGTTCCAGTTTTCTGGGCAAGTAATTGTAGGACAGGATCTGCCTCTGCGGCCTTTCGGGCTGGCCCCAGCCGCGAGCGGCCCTGCATGTGACGGGGATCTGGGTCACTGAACAGCGGTCACCCCAACCCTGCATCGCTCCGCGCTGTACTATACAGCGGTCTCCCTACGGGGGTGAGGGAGCAGGAGCGGCAACCGCGCCCCTACGAGGGTTTTAGGCCGACGCCGGCGAAGCAGAAGGCACGCTGTGGGTCGTCGACGAACAGATCCTGAGGGCTTTCCGGCCGCCACCGCGGGGTGTAGACGAGGCCTGGCTCGACCAGGTCCAGCCCGTCGAAGAAGCGCCCGATCTTGGCGAGCGTCCGATACTGGTAGCGAGAGGCCGCTGCCGCCGTGAGCTTGTTGACTTGCTCCAGGAAAGTGGGCGAGGCGTCTTCGTAGGAAGGATGGGAAATGGCCACATAGCTGCCCGCCGCCAGGGCATCGCGCAGGGTGACCACCGCATGGTAGGCCTGGTCATCGTCCGGCACCAGATGCAGAAGCGCGATGAACAGGACCGCAGCCGGCTGCCTCCAGTCGAGCAGGCGCCGGACCTCGGCGTGGTCGAGGATCTGGTCGGGCTGGCGCGCGTCGGCGTGAATGGCCGCGGCGCGTGGGTTATCCCGCAGCATGGCCTGGCTGTGGGTCACGGCGACCGGGTCGATGTCGACGTAAACGACACGGGCGGATGGCTCGGCTGCCTGGGCTATCTCGTGAACGTTGCCCACGGTGGGTATCCCGGAGCCAATGTCCAGGAACTGGTCGATGCCTTGCTCGACCAGGAACCGGACGCAGCGACGCAAGAAGGCCCGGTTGACCCACGACGCCAAACGGACGTCGGGGTTGGTCTCGGCCAGCCGGTCAGCCGCCAACCGATCGACCTCAAAGTTGTGATAGCCGCCCAGGTAATAATCATAGATGCGGGCTGCGTTCGGCCTGTCCAGTGGGATCTCGTCGGGCACCCAGGTCGTGGTATCCATTCTGTGCCTACTCCTCAGCGTGCTTTTGGGCCAGGCCCCTTTCGACTATGTCCAACAGCTCGGCCTTGCGGAATGGCTTGCGCAGGAACAGGGTGCGACGGTCCATCTCCAGCAGGTGCCGGCAGGTATCAGGTGCAAGGACGCTGACGATGGCGATCGGGATGTCCCGGTAGGCGGGCTCTTGCTTGATTTTGACAAAGAACTGATCGCCCATCATGTCGCCCAGAATGATGTCCAGCAGGATCAGATCGGGGGTCGTCTCTTGCAGCCTGTCCCAGGCTTCGAGCCCGTCGTAGGCCGGGACGATGCGACAATCGGTGTGTTCCAGCATCGCCGCGTACAGCTCGTGCAGTTCAGCATCGTCTTCGACGATCAGGATGGCACACCTCATCACTCTACTCCTTTGCTGCCTGCCGCCAGGGTAAAGCGCACAGTCGTGCCCTGCCCCCAGCCGGGGCTCTCGGCCCAGATCTGCCCCCCGTGGGCCTGGACGATCCTCTCGCAGATGGGCAGGCCAACCCCTGCCCCGGGGATCTGGGGCCTCTCCTGGTAGAACCGCTCAAAGATTTTGTCCAGGCTTTCCTTGTGGATGCCGGAACCCTGGTCACTGACGGCAAACTGGACCTCGTGCTCATTGTCCTGGGCCGAAATGACGATCTGTCCTCGTTCCGAGAACTTGATCGCGTTGTCGATCAGGTTGACCAGCACGCGAAATAGCTGTTCCCAATCGCCCTCTACAAGCGGAATGTCCGCAGGCACGCTGGCTACCAACTGCAATCTCTTTGCCTCGGCCATGGGCTGCATATACTGGAGCGCATCGCCGATCAGAGCAGCAGGCGGGATCTGGACCCGCTCGTACACGATCCGGCCCGACTCCAGGATCGATAGATCCAGGATCGTCTGGACAGTGTGCAGCAGCCGCTGCACGTTGCCATAGACCATCTGTCCCACGCCGATCGCTTTCTGGCGATTGATCGGCTCTTTGTCGAGCAGCTCCAACAGCAGATCGAGGCTCATCTGCATCTTGGCCAAGGGCGTCCTCAGCTCGTGAGAGACGTCGCGGATGAGGTTGTTCTTGATCTCCTCCACCTGCCGGCGCTCGGTAATGTCATGGGCGATGTTGATGACCTCCACCAGCTCGCCGTCGCGCCTGATCGCGCCAAGGTGATTGGCAAACCAGGCCTTAGTACCGTCGGGCAGCTTGGCGGGCGCCTCGAAATAACCGGTGCCCCCTTCGACAAACACCTTTTCGATCGATTGCCTCACCAGTTCCTGCGCCTCAAGCGGGACCCAATCGGTGATCTTGCGGCCGACAAAAGAGCTCGCCGGCAGATCTGGCCCTGGCCCGCCGCGATTTGTGAACAGGATCCGCGCTTCGCGGTCGACCGTCACGACATGATCGGGAGCATTCTCGACCAGCGAACGCCACCGCTCCTCCGATTCGCGCAGCGCCTGTTCCGCCTGCTTTAGGTCCGTGATGTCGCGGG
>Ga0209254_10000247_pt1 | contig 40270 bp, 40 predicted proteins | sample FrelakmetDIP11DI_FD_187148 | JGI IMG/M metagenome (GOLD analysis project Ga0209254, IMG submission 187148) | Freshwater lake sediment microbial communities from the University of Notre Dame, USA, for methane emissions studies - DIP11 DI (SPAdes)... | ecosystem: Environmental > Aquatic >... | reverse complement strand
GACGTCGCCGGGCGGCGCGGCGGCCCAGGCATCGGCGGCGCGGCGGCGTACCCGCTCGGTGCCGCTTCCGAGCTGTTCGAGGACGGTGAATTCCGAAAGCCCGCGGCCCGTTTCGACCAGCAGCCGAGCCAGCTCGGCGGGTGTGGCGGAGTTGTGGGAGAGCACCACCGCCTGTCCGCCGCGGCGCACCGCGGTGTGCAAGGGCGCGGTGACCAGACTGATGACCTCGGTGTCCTGCGCACTCCAGCCCATCCGAGCGCAGGCCAGGGTCACCGACGACACGTGCGGCAGCACCCGCACCTTGTCGGTGCCGTGCAGGCGGATCAGCGTGGTTCCGATGCCGTGCAGCAGCGGATCGCCGCTGGCGACGACGTGAATGTCGCCGGCCGGGTTGTCGTCGAGCAGGCGTTGCAGTGCTGGGAGCATCGGCGAGGGCCAGCTGTGCCGTGGTGCGGTGACGGTGTCGTCGAGCAGGTCGAGTTGGCGCTGCGATCCGTAAATAACTGATGCCGAGCGCAATTCGCATCGGGAGTCCTCGGACAAACCGGCCATGCCGTCGGCGCCGATGCCGACCACGACGATCGTCATCCCGGCTCCATTCGGCTCTTCACTCCCGCGCCTGCGGCGCTCGTTCATCACCGGGGCAACCTCCGCCACACCGATTGCGGGAGCAGTTTCATCCCGAAGAACATCGGCCGCAGCGCCCAGGGCACCCAGACCGTCCGCCAGCCCTTCGCCAGCGCACGCACCGTCGCGTCGGCCACCGCGGCGGGCGTGCTGGACAGCGGCGCGGGATCCATGCCCTCGGTCATCCGGCCGATCACGAAGCCGGGCCGCACGATCAGCAGCCGCACCCCGCTGCCGTGCAGCGCGTCGGCGAGGCCGGAGGCGAACCCGTCCAGACCCGCCTTGGCCGAGCCGTAGACGTAGTTGGCTCGGCGCACCCGCACCCCGGCGACCGAGGAGAACACGACGAGCGCGCCCCGGCCGGCGGCCCGCATCGCGGTGGCCAGGTGGGTCAGCAGGCTGATCTGAGCGACGTAGTCGGTGTGCACGATCGCGACGGCCTGGGCGGTGTCGGTCTCGGCGCGGGCCTGGTCACCGAGGATGCCGAAAGCCAGCACGGCGGTGCCGATGGGCCCGAACTCGCCGACGAGCTTCTCGACCAGCGGGCCGTGGCAGGCGAGGTCGTCGGCGTCGAACTCGACGGCGTGCACCGCGGCGGCCCCGGCGTCGCGTACCGCCGCCAGCTGGGCGTCGAGCCGGTCGGCACCGCGAGCGGCCAGCACCACGGTGGCGCCTGGCGCGAGCCGCGTCGCGAGTTCGAGGCCGATCTCGCTGCGGCCGCCGAAGATCACGACCGGTCCGGGCCCCGTGTCACTCATAGGTCTCGATTATTCACTGCGCTAGCGTGGAGCCTGATGGCGAACTCCACTACCAGGCTGACCAGCGATGCGCTGGCATTTCTCACTGAGCGCCACCTCGCGATGCTGACGACGCTGCGCGCCGACAACTCGCCGCACGTGGTGGCGGTCGGCTTCACCTTCGACCCCAAGACGCACATCGCCCGAGTCATCACCAGCGACGGCTCGCAGAAGGCGATCAACGCCGAGCGCTCCGCTGTCGGGGTGCTGTCCCAGGTCGACGGCGCGCGGTGGCTGTCGCTGGAGGGCGCCGCGAGCGTCAACCGGGATCCGGCCGCGGTCCGCGACGCGGAGTTGCGCTACGCGCAGCGCTATCGCACCCCGCGGGTCAACCCGCGCCGCGTGGTGATCGAAGTCCTCGTCACCCGAGTGCTCGGTTCCTCGAGCCTGCTGGACCGCTCGAAGGTCTGAGCCGGGAGGCCACGCTCGTCACGAGTTGGCGTGGAAGATGCGAGACCTATGGTGCGGCAAGTAATTTCATCGCATCTGGTGTGCAGCTCGACGACAAATGTCGGTCGCCCGCACGGCGGTGTCCGCGCCTGCAACGGAAACCGTGCTGATCTGCTGCGCGCAGCCGTTTCAGACCACCGTCAGGTCGTGCGGGCGGGCGTTGACCACCAGCGCCCCGTCGGCGGTGACGATCACGATGTCCTCGATGCGCGCACCCCAGTGGCCCGGGAAGTAGATGCCCGGCTCGACGGAGAACGCCATGCCCTCGGCCAGCGGCAGATGGTTGCCGGCCACGATGTAGGGCTCCTCGTGCACCGAGAGCCCGATGCCGTGGCCGGTGCGATGCACGAAGTACTCGGCCAGCCCGGCGTCGGCCAGCACGTCGCGGGCGGCTGCGTCGACCTGCTCGGCGGTGACCCCGGGCCGCACCGCGGCGACACCGGCGGCCTGCGCGCGCTGCAGTACCGCGTATTGCTCGGCGATCTCCGCGCTCGGCTCGCCCAGGCTGTAGGTGCGAGTGGAGTCGGAGTTGTAGCCGGGCTCGACTGGGCCACCGATGTCGACGACGACGATGTCGCCGGTCTGCAGCACTCGGTCCGAGCACTCGTGGTGCGGGTCGGCGCCATTCGGCCCGGAGCCGACGATGACGAATGCCGCCTCTGAATGTCCTTCGGCGACAATGGCTTCGGTGATGTCGGCGGCGACGTCGGCCTCGGTGCGGCCGGGCATCAGGAACTCCGGCACCCGGGCGTGTACCCGGTCGATGGCCGCACCGGCGGTGCGCAGCGCCTCGACCTCGGCCGGGTCTTTGTGCATCCGAAGGGTCGCCAGGATCCCGGTGCCCAGCACCGGCACCGCGCCCAGTCGCTGTGCCAGCGGCAGCAGGTGCAGCGCGGGCATCGAGTCGGTGACCGCGGCGCGTGCATGGCCACCGAGGGCGTCGGCCACGATGTCGTAGGGGTTCTCGCCGTCCACCCAGTCCTGCACCGCCAAGCCCAGATCGGCCGCGGCGGACTCCCGCAGCGCCGCCAACTCCAGGCGCGGGACCACCATCACCGGCGCCCCCGCAGCCGGGATCACCAGTGCGGTCAGCCGCTCGAAGGTCTGGGCCCGCGAGCCGAGCAGGTAGCGCAGGTCGTACCCGGGCGTCACCACCAGTCCCTCCACTCCCGCCTGGTCCGCGGCTGCGGCGGCGGCCTTGAGCCGGCGGGCGTACACATCGGACGGGAAACGGCTGGCGCTCATGACAGCAAGGTTAGCCGCGGGCATACGATCACACGGTGCTGCGCGACATCCGTGAGCTCGCCGGTGACCCCGAGGCCTACGCCGTCGAACTCAATCGGCGCTGGGGTGGCCTGCTCAGTTACCGCTACCTCGGCCGCAGCTACTCGTCGATGGACATCGGCGCGCAGGACATCGTCGCGATCCGCCACGACATGCGCAACCCGACCGGTGGGCTGTACCTGGCGGTGCTCGGCATCGTCTCGCCCGACAGCGGGCTGGTGTCCGACCTCGAGGCGGTGCCCAACCCGGTGATCCACTCGATTCAGGTGCTCGACCCGGGCCGCGACGTGCGCCGCATCGAGATCCGGTCCGAGGAGCTCAAGCGCGGGCGGCAGATGGCCTACAGCCGCTCGAAGATCGTCGACGCCGACAACCCGGACCGGGTGCTCGCGCTCAACGAGGGCCAGGGCGTGAGCATCGGGGTGCCGCCCGAGGGCCTGGGCCGCATGGAGCTCAACCCGATCGAGGTGGTCGACTCCCCCGACCTGCCGCCGCTGTGGCAAGTGTTCGGCGCCCGCCGTCGGCCCGACGGCGCCTGGTCGCTGCCGGAGCTGACGGTCGAGGTGGCCTCACCCGACGCCGCGCTGCACATCGGGCCACAGTTCGTGGTGCTGGAGACGGCGGCGCTGGACGCGGCTGCGGCCCTGGTGGGCTCCGACCGGCTGCAGGGCGTCAGTTCGCACGTGATGTTCCTGGCCCGCGGCAAGATCGGCCCGTTCCGGGTTTCGGCGGAGGCCATCCCCGGCGCCGACCGCACGGTCGCGGTCCGGACCGTTCTGCACGACGAGGGCGCCGGCGACAAGCTGATCACCGCCGGGTCGTATCTGTTCAGGATGGAGGACTGATGTCTGCGCCGGTGTTGCTGCTCGACGGCGCCAGCATGTGGTTCCGGTCGTTCTTCGGGGTGCCGTCGTCGATCACCGCGCCGGATGGCAGGCCTGTCAACGCGGTTCGCGGGTTCATCGACAGTGTGGCGACGTTGATCACCCGGGAGCGGCCGCACCGGCTGGTGGTGTGCCTCGACCTGGACTGGCGCCCGCAGTTCCGTGTCGAGGCGATCCCGTCGTACAAGGCGCACCGCGTGGCGGAGGAAACCTACAGCGGGGAGCCGGATTTGGAGAAGGTGCCCGACGAGCTGAGCCCCCAGGTCGACATGATCATGGAACTGCTCGACGCGTTCGGCATCGCAACCGCGGGTGCGCCGGGCTACGAAGCCGACGACGTCCTGGGCACCCTGGCCGCCGCCGAACGGCGGGACCGCGCTGTCGTCGTCAGCGGTGACCGGGACCTGCTGCAGCTGGTGGCCGACGAACCGGTCGAAGTGCGGGTGCTGTACCTGGGCCGGGGACTGTCGAACGCGGTGATGTTCGGGCCCACCGAGGTGGCCGAGAAGTACGGCTTACCCGCGCACCGCGCCGGTCCGGCCTACGCCGAACTGGCTCTGCTGCGCGGTGATCCGTCCGATGGGCTGCCCGGGGTGCCCGGGGTCGGTGAGAAGACGGCGGCGACCATGCTGGCGCAGTACGGCTCACTGGAGGACATCCTGGCCGCTGCGCACGACCCGAAGTCCAAGCTGGCCAAGGCTTTTCGGGCCAAGCTGCTGGCTGCCACCGACTACATCGAGGCGGCTGGCCCGGTGGTTGCGGTAGCCCGCGATGCCCCCGTCGAAATGTCCACCGCCAGTGACGCATTGCCGTTGACAGCCGCCGACCCAGCACGGGTCGCCGAACTCGCGAAGGCCTACGGCGTGGGCTCCTCGATCGGGCGGCTGCAGAAGGCATTGGACGCACTGCCCGGCTCGGGCACGCGCTAGACCAGGTTCTTACTACTCGAGTAGTATATCGGTAGTATTTTGGCATGAAGCTCAGTGTCAGCCTGACCGACGAGGACGTTGCGGTACTCGACGCCTACATTGAACGCGTTGGGCTGCCGTCGCGTTCGGCCGGCCTGCAACGGGCTATCCGCATGCTGCGTTTTCCGACTCTGGAGGACGACTACGCCGAGGCGTGGGGCGAATGGTCGGGTGCCGACAACGACGAACCGTGGAATGACACCGTCGGCGACGGGCTTGATGATGTTGCGCGGTGAAGTCTGGCAAGTCGAGCTCGACCCCGTCCGCGGCAGTGAAGCCAACAAGCAGCGACCAGCGGTGGTCGTCAGCAATGACCGCGCCAATGCGACCGCGACCAGGCTGGGCCGTGGCGTCGTCACAGTAATTCCGATCACCAGCAACACCGCCAGAGTCTTCCCGTTCCAGGTGCTGTTGTCGTCGGAGGCCAGTGGGTTGGCCGTCGATTCCAAAGCCCACGCGGAACAAGTCAGATCCGTTGCCGTGCAGCGACTCCTACACCGCGTCGGAAGAGTCTCGCCCACCGAGCTTGCCGCCATCGACGAGGCGCTTCGGCTTCATCTCGACGTGTGACGGGGCGGATCGGGCCGGTGACGCCGCGACCGGCTACTTGGGTCGGCCGACCTCGTAGGTGCCCCTGTCGTCCTGGAAGGTCACCGTCACCTGACGCTTGGTGCCGTCGATGCTGACCTCGCAGGTGAACGTGTCACCCTTCTTGACGGTCGGGTTCTGGCCGTTGTTGCACTTGACGTCCTTGACGTTCTTGGCGCCGTAGCCGTTGCTCTCGTCGGTCAGGATCTGCTGCACACCCTGCTGCGCCTTGTTGATGTCCAGTTTGGTGGTGACGAAGAAGCCGGGCTTCCAGAAGCCGAGCACCAACACCACGGCCAGGATGATGGCCGCCAGCACACCGATGACCGTGCCGATCACGGCCGCCGACTTCTTGGCGGATCCGTCCTCGCCCGGTTGCGGGTACGGGGCGTACTGGCCAGGCTGGCCCGGCTGGCCCGGTTGCGGGTACTGGCCGTACTGGGGCTGACCGGGCTGACCGTATTGCGGCTGACCGTACTGAGGCTGACCGTACTGACCAGGCTGACCGTACTGACCAGGCTGACCGTACTGACCAGGCTGACCGTAGGCAGCCGGGTTGTACTCGGTCGGCTGCTGGTAAGGCTGCTGCGGCGGGTAACCCGGCGCCTGCGGCTGGCCGTACTGGGGGTACTGCTGGGTGTACGCGGGCGGCTGCTGCCAGGCCGGGGTCTCACCACCGGTGGGCGGCCAGGCCGGGGTCTCGGTCGCCGGCTGCTCCGGGGCGGCCGGGGGCTGCCAGGACGGCGTCGCGGCCGGGGGCTGCTCCGAGCCGGGGGCAGGCTGATCCTCACCCTGGGCGGGCTGCTGAGCCTGCCAGGGGTTGGGGTCAGATCCCTGCGGTCCGCTCATCGTCTCTCCTTGGTCTGGTAGCGATTAGCCGCTCCCACCGTAGCGTTTGCCTCACCCTACCCGCTATCAACTGCAACGACGCCGCGCCGGACGTCGTCGATGGCGCGTTTCGCCGCACTGCGCAGTGCGGGGTCCGATCCGGCGTTGCGAACCTGGTCGAGCAGGTCGAGCACCTGGCGGCACCAGCGGACGAAATCGCCGGCGGGCATCGGCGTGCCCGACCCGGTGACGTCGGATGCGGCCAACGCCGCGGCCAGGTCGCCGGTGGTGGCCCACCGGTAGACGGCGGCCACGAAACCCTCGTCGGGCTCGCGTGACGGGTTGATCCGGTGCCGGTTCTCGTCGGCGCGCAGCTGCCCGGACAGCCGGCGGGTCTCGGCCAGCGCCCGGCGCACCCCTTTCGTGGGCATGTCCACGGCGTGGGTGGGAGTCGGGCCGTCGCCCCCGCGCGACTCGAAGACCACCGCCGAGAGCACCGCGGCCAGTTCTGCGGGCTGCAGGCCCTTCCAGACGCCGGTGCGCAAACACTCGGCGACCAGCAGGTCGCTCTCGCTGTAGATGCGGGCCAGCAGCCGGCCGTCTGCGGTCACCCGCGGTTCACCCTGGCGATCCTCACCAGTCCCCGAGTCGCTTCGCTCCTGCCCCAAGGTGATGAAGCCGCGCTCGGCCAGCAGCCCCACGATCCGGTCGAACGTGCGGGCCAGCGAGTTGGTCGCCGCGCTGACCTTCGTGCGGATCTGCTCGTTGTCGCGCTCCACCCGCAGATAGCGCTCGCCGACGCGGACCTTGTCTTCCCGATTGGCTATCCGGTGCGCGGGGTGCCTGCGCATCTCCTCGCGCAGCGACGTCAGCTCCGGATCGATGTCGGGTTCGTCCCCACCGGGCCGCCGTTTGCGACCGGACGGGACGACCAGACCCGCGGCCGCCGAACGCAGCGCCGAGGCGAGGTCGCGGCGCACTCTGGGCTGACGGTGCTCCACCCGCTTGGGCAGTGACATCGACCCGAGCGGCGCCGCCGCTCCCGGGTAATCGGCCGAGGAAATCCTTCCGGCCCAACGGTTTTCGGTCAGCACCAGCGGCCGCGGGTCGTCCCCGTCGTGCGCCGCCTCCAGCACCACGGCCAGACCACCCCGCCTGCCCTGGGTGATGTTGATGATGTCGCCGCGGCGCAGCGAGGCCAGCGCGTCATTGGAGACCTGCCTGCGCTGCAGCCGGGAAGCCCGGGACTGGGCGCGTTCGCGCTCGCCGATCTTGGCGCGCAGCCGGACGTAGTCCAGGATCGCGGGTTCGGGCACCGGCTCGGCGCGGCGGTCCCAGCCCATCTCCGTGGCGATCTCGTCGAGCATCTTCTCGCCGCGCTCGACACCGCGCACCATCCCGACCACCGACCGGTCGGCCTGGAACTGGGCGAAGGAGCGCTCCAGCAGTCGATGGGCCTGCTCCGGTCCCATCTGGTTCACCAAATTGATGGTCATGTTGTATGACGGCGCGAACGAGCTCTTCAGCGGGAAGGTTCGGGTGGAGGCCAGCCCGGCGACCTCGGCGGGCTCCACGTCCGGCACCCAGATGACCACCGCGTGGCCCTCGACGTCGATGCCGCGGCGACCCGCGCGGCCGGTCAGCTGGGTGTACTCCCCCGGCGTCAGCGGGAGATGCTGCTCGCCGTTGAACTTGACCAGCTTCTCCAGCACCACGGTTCGGGCCGGCATGTTGATGCCCAGCGCCAGCGTCTCGGTGGCGAAGACCGCCTTGACCAGACCCGCGGTGAACAGCTCCTCGACGGTGTGGCGGAACACCGGCAGCATGCCCGCATGGTGGGCGGCCAGCCCGCGCAGCAGGCCCTCGCGCCACTCGTAGTAGTCCAGCACCGCCAGGTCGGCGTCGGCCAGCTCACCGCAGCGGCGGTCGATCACCTCGGCGATGCGGGCACGCTCGGAGTCATTGGTCAGCCGCAGTGGGCTGCGCAGGCACTGCTTGACGGCTCCGTCGCAGCCGGCCCGGGAGAAGATGAACGTGATCGCGGGCAGCAGCCCCTCGCGGTCGAGGGTGGCGATGACGTCCGGGCGTGACGGCGGCCGGTGGCTACCCGGACCGCCGCCGGGCCGGCCGGACCCGCGCCGGCGCGGCTGCCAGTCCGTCAGCCGATCGGCTTCGCGACGATTCGCGATGTGCCGCGTCAGATCCGGGTCGACGAGGGGCTGCTTACCCTCGCGGTCATAGTCGAACAGGTCGAACAGGCGCTTGCCCACCAGCATGTGCTGCCACAGCGGCACCGGCCGGTGCTCGTCGACGACGACGGTGGTGTCGCCGCGCACGGTCTGCATCCAGCCGCCGAACTCCTCGGCGTTGCTGACCGTCGCCGACAGGCTGACCAACCGGACGTCGTCGGGCAGGTGCAGGATGACCTCCTCCCACACCGCGCCGCGCATCCGGTCGGCCAGGAAGTGCACCTCGTCCATCACGACGAAGGACAGCGCCCGCAATGTTTCAGACCCGGCGTAGAGCATGTTGCGCAGCACCTCGGTGGTCATCACCACAACCGGGGCGTCACCGTTGATCGACTGGTCGCCGGTCAGCAGCCCGATGCGTTCCGGGCCGTAGCGGCGGACGAGGTCGGCATGCTTCTGATTGCTCAGCGCCTTGATCGGCGTGGTGTAGAAGCACTTTCGGCCGGCCGCCAGCGCCAGGTGCACGGCGAACTCGCCGACCACGGTCTTGCCGGCACCGGTCGGCGCGCACACCAGCACGCCGTGGCCACGCTCGAGGGCCTCGCAGGCCTCGATCTGGAATGGGTCGAGGCGAAACGTCAGGACGTCGACGAACCGGGCGAGTTGCACCCCCGGGTCGCTGCGCTCTGCCCCGCCGGCCTCAGGTGATGTCGTCATGCTGTGCCCCAAGCTGTGCGGGGGCAGCCACCGGTGTCGGCGGCTCGATCGGCGCGGCCTCGTCGTCGGGGATGGCCGCCTGCGCCGCCGACTCGCGCTTGGCCTTGCGGCGGTCGTGGAGGTGGGCGATCTGGATGGCGAACTCCATCAGCAGGGACAGCGCCAGACCCAGCGCCAGCATCGAGAACGGATCGGAGCCCGGCGTGGCGAACGCGGCGAAGAGGAACACCGCGAAGATCAGGCCCCGGCGCCATGACTTGAGCTTCTCGTAGGGCAGCACCCCGATCAGGTTGAGCATGATGATCAGCAGCGGGAACTCGAAGCTGACGCCGAAGACCAGCAGCAGGTTGATCAGGAAGCCAAAGTAGCGGTCGCCCGACAGGGCGGTGACCTGCACGTCGTTGCCAACGGTCAGCAGGAAGTGCAAGGCCTTGGACAGCACGATGTAGGCCAGCACGGCGCCGCCGACAAACAGCATCGCGGCGAAGGTCACGAACGCCATCGCGAAGCGGCGCTCGTTGCGGTACAGGCCGGGGGTGATGAACGACCACAGCTGATAGAGCCACACCGGGCAGGCCAGCACGATGCCGGCGGTCATGCCGACCTTCAGGCGCAGCATGAACTGATCGAACGGCGCGGTGGCCAGCAGTCGGCAGCCGCCGTCGGCGCTGATGTCGGCGCGCGCCGAGGGCGGCAGGGAACAGTAGGGTTCGCGCAGCCACTCACCCAGGCTCTCCACTCCGAGGAAGCCGTGGCTGTACCACATGAAGCCGATGACGGTGGTCAGCGCGACGGCACCCAGTGAGATCAGCAGGCGGGTCCGCAGTTCCCGGATGTGGTCGACGAGAGACATGGTCCCGTCGGGGTTGGTGCGGCTCTTGCGTTGCCGCGGGTCGAGCCGCGACATGAACTTTGGGGTGCGCACGGCAGCGTCTGACTACGGCGCCGAGGCGCCGGGTTGTGGTCGGTTCAGGCCGGTCGCGCGTCGGTCGGGTTCTGGGCCGGGGGCGGTGTCACCGGCGCCTCGACGCGTTCGGACTGCACCTGGGTCGGGGGCTGCACGGGCTGGACGGTGGTGTCCGTCTTGCCTTCGTTCTGCAGCTCCTTGACCTCTGACTTGAAAATGCGCATCGACTTGCCGAGCGAGCGTGCGGCATCAGGCAACCGCTTCGACCCGAAGAGCAGCACGACCACCGCAATAAGGATCAGCCAGTGCCACGGTTGTAGAGCACCCAATTTGGTCACCTCCAGATGTCTGTTCGATGCTACCGCAGGGGACCCTATGCCAGCCCTGGACGCCGATCAGCCGTCCAGTTCAGACCAGATCTTCATAGGCCGCGAGCGCCGCCGTAGCCGATTCACGGACCCGGGTCACCAGTGACTCCGGCCCGAGCACCCGGACGTCTGGGCCGAAGCCCAGCACCAGCCGGCTCATCCACTCGTCGGAGGCGTAGGTCATCGCGGCCTCGCAGTAGCCGTCGGGCAGTTCCTTGTGCACCCGCATCGGGTAGTACTCGAGCATCCACGACGCCGTCGGCGCCACCAGCAGGGTGGCCGCGGGCAGGGCGGGGTCGGCGTCGAACAGCGAGGTGTCCGGGCCGGCCTGCACGGCCGGTGCCGGCGGGGTGGAGGGCTCGTCGAGCACGTCGGCCTCGACGATGCGGTCGAACCGGAACAGCCGTACGCCCTCGGCCTCGCGTGACCAGGCCTCCAGGTAGCTGTGGTCGCCGACGAGCACAACGCGGATCGGGTCGACGATGCGGGTGGACAGCATGTCGCGGGAGGCCGAGTAGTACTCGATGCTCAGGGCCCGACCGCTGCGCACCGCGGCGCGCACGGCCGCGGCGGCTTCGCTCTCGATCGGCGCCTGCTCCACGACGGCGGCCGCGGCGTGGGTCTGGTCGTGTGCGATGGTGCCCGCCGCCGACTCGATCTTGGCGATGGCGCTGCGCGCAGCCTCCGGGTCGACGACACCGGGAATGTCGACCAGCGCGCGCAGGGCGACCAGTAGACCGGTGGCCTCCGGTGAGGTCAGCCGCAGCGGTGCGTCGACGCCGGCGGTGAACGTCACGTTGATGCTGTCGCCGGAGAACTCGAAGTCGATCAAATCGCCCGGTCCGTACCCGGGCAGCCCGCACAGCCACAGCTGGTCGAGGTCCTGCTGGAGTTGCTTGCGGGAGACTCCGAGGTCGGCGGCGGCCTCATCGTAGGTGATCTGCGGGTTGGCCTTGAGGTACGGAACCATGTTGAGCAGCCGGACCAGCCGGGTGGAAACGGGAGTCATCGGCCCGACTGAGCCGTCAACCGCGCCATCACGTCCTCGCGCAGCGAGGCCGGCTCGAGGACCAGCGCGTCGGCCCCGTAGCCGGCGATCTCGCGGGCCAGGCGGTCGCGGGTGCCGAGGTCGAGTGCGATGACCTCGCCGGCCCGGCCGCCGACGGTGCGCGGACCCTTCGCCGTCCCGGCGCGGCGCAGGGCTGTCGCCCGCCCATCGGCCACCCACACCGCCGCCGTCAGACCGGTGGGCGCTTCACCGATGGCCTTCTCGACGATGTCCCGCAGATCCACCCCGTCGGGCCGGGTGACGGAGCCCTCCGGCCCAACGGTTTCCACGTCCGTGCCGATGCGGGAGAGCCGGAACGTGCGGGTGGCGTTGCGATCTCGGTCGTGACCGACCAGATACCAGCGTCCGCGCGCGGTGACCACACCCCACGGCTCCACGGTGCGCTCGGTGTAGGGCTCGGTGGGCAGCGGTCGGTGCCGAAAGCGGACCGCTTGCCCGGAGTTGATGGCGGACAACAGGATTCCGAGCACGTCTTCGGAGCCGCGCAGCCCGGACGGACCGGAGGCGGTGGTGATCGCGACGGCGGCGTCGGGGTCGACGTCCACGCCGGCGGCCCGCAATTTGAGCAGCGCGCCCTGCGTCGCGGTGATCAGCTCGGGTGACTCCCACAGCTGGGCGGCGACCGCGACGGCGGCCGCCTCCTCCGCGGTGAGCTCGATGTCGGGCAGCGCGTAGGCGTTTCGGTTGATCCGGTACCCCTCGGCGGGGTCGAACGACGAGACCCGTCCGGTCTCCAACGGGATGCCGAGGTCGCGCAGTTCGTTCTTGTCGCGCTCGAACATCCGCGAGAACGCTTCGTCGCTGGGGCTTTCGGCGTACCCGGCGACGCTGGCGCGGATGCGCTCGGCGGTGATGTAGCCGTGGGTGGACAGCAGGGCGATGACCAGATTCATCAGCCGCTCGACCTTGGATGTCGCCACTGGACAACCTTAGCGGGAAACGCGCCGCCGCTCCTGCGGCGCGCGTCGACTACATGCTGGCGATGAGCCGCTTGACCCGCTCGTCGACGGATCGGAACGGATCCTTGCATAGCACCGTCCGCTGGGCCTGGTCATTGAGCTTGAGATGCACCCAGTCGACGGTGAAGTCGCGGCCGGCCTCCTGGGCGGCGGCGATGAACTCGCCGCGCAGCTTGGCCCGGGTGGTCTGCGGCGGGGTGTCGACGGCGGCCTCGATCTCCTCGTCGGTGGTGATCCGTGCGGCCAGCCCCTTGCGCTGCAGCAGGTCGAACACCCCGCGCCCGCGCTTGATGTCGTGGTAGGCGAGGTCGAGCTGGCTGATCTTGGGGTCGGACAGCTCCATGCTGTAGCGGTCCTGGTAGCGCTGGAACAGCTTGCGTTTGATCACCCAGTCGATCTCGGTGTCGACCTTGGCGAAGTCCTGGCTCTCGACGGCGTCGAGCTGGCGGCCCCACAGGTCGACGACCTGGTCGATCTGGGTGTTGGGCTCGCGGGTCTGCAGGTACTCGACCGCTCGCGCGTAGTACTCGCGCTGGATGTCCAGTGCGCTGGCCTGCCGTCCGCCGGCCAGCCGGACGGGCCTGCGGCCGGTCAGGTCGTGGCTGACCTCGCGGATGGCGCGGATCGGGTTGTCCAGGGAGAAATCCCGGAAGGCCACCCCTGCCTCGATCATCTCCAGGACCAGCGAGGCGGTGCCCACCTTGAGCATGGTGGTCGCCTCGCACATGTTGGAGTCGCCGACGATCACGTGCAGCCGGCGGTACTTTTCGGCGTCGGCATGCGGCTCGTCGCGGGTGTTGATGATCGGGCGGGACCGCGTCGTCGCGCTGGAGACACCCTCCCAGATGTGCTCGGCACGCTGGCTCAGGCAGAACGTCGCCGCCTTCGGCGTCTGCAGCACCTTGCCCGCCCCGCAGATCAGCTGCCGGGTGACCAGGAACGGCAGCAGCACGTCGGAGATCCGGGAGAACTCCCCGGCCCGCACGATCAGGTAGTTCTCGTGGCAGCCGTAGGAGTTTCCCGCGGAGTCGGTGTTGTTCTTGAACAGGTAGATGTCGCCGCCGATGCCCTCGTCGGTCAACCGCTGCTCGGCGTCGATGAGCAGGTCCTCGAGGACCCGCTCGCCCGCGCGGTCGTGGGTGACCAGTTGGACGAGGTTGTCGCACTCGGCGGTGGCGTACTCGGGGTGGCTGCCCACGTCGAGATACAACCGCGCGCCGTTGCGTAGGAATACGTTCGAGCTGCGGCCCCACGACACCACGCGGCGGAACAGATACCGCGCCACCTCGTCCGGGCTCAGCCGGCGATGGCCGTGGAACGTGCAGGTGACACCGAATTCGGTTTCGATGCCCATGATCCTTCGCTGCACACTGCCGAGCCTACTGGTTGCTGTGCGCTCGCGGTGGGCAAGCGGTGCGCGAAACGCCTTCGGGTCGCTGCGGATTGCCCTGTGGAGCGCCGGAATCGCCAGGCCGCGGATCGTGCCAGCATCAGCCAATGCCCGAACCCGTGGGCCTCGACACCGCCGCGCTGAGCGGGCTCACCGACCGCGTCGCACAGGCCGCCGGCGAGCTGGGGGCTGTGCCGATACCGGTAGTGGACGGCCTCCCCGGCTCGGCTCTCGCCGACCTGGACGGACCCCGCCGCGCGGCCGCTGACGTGCGCAGACTCGCCGCAGCCTGCCAGGGCTGGGTGGCCGCGGCCCGCCGCTCGGTCGAGGAGCTGACAGCCGCTGACGGGGCCGGCGCCGACCGTTTGAAGCCGCAGTGACCCCTCCCGGCCTGTCCCAGGCGATCGCCTGGCGTCCCGAGGCGCTGGCCGAACTGGGCGCCGAATGGGATGCCGCGGCGGGCCGATTGCAGGCCTACGCCGATACCGTCGACGGCGCGGTGCAGCCGAACGGCTGGAGGGGCGCGGCCGCGCACGCCGCCCGCGAGGCGATCTTCCCCGCCATCGAGGAGCTGCGGCAGCTGTGCCGGGCGCTGGTCATCGCCGCCGCCGAAGCCCGCGACGCCGCGGTGACCGTCGGCCAAGCCCGCGACCGCGTCCTGACGGTGCTGGCCGAAGCCCGGCAGGCTGGCTGTCCGGTCGCCGACGACGGCACTGTCAGCGCGCCGGCCAGGGCCCCCGAACTGCTGGTGGCCTGCAGCGGCGGCTCGTCCGGCGCAGCGGCGGCGCTGCTCGAGGTTCGGGCCGCGGAGCTGACCCGGCGGCTGCAGGACGCGCTGACCCGACTCGGTGACGCCGACCGCGAGTCGGCCCGGGCCATCGACGCGGCCTTCGTCGTCGCACCCGCATCCGCGGGGGTGCGGCCGGCCGGGACGGCCGACCGCGCGGTGGCCGACTGGCCCGCACTGAGTCAGGACCGCATCGCCGGGCAGATCGCGGCGATGTCGGCCAACGACCGGGACCGCCTGATCGAACAACGACCTCACCAGATCGGGAACACCGACGGTGTGCCGTGGGAGATGCGAATCGCGGCGAACCGGATCAACATCGCCGCGGCGATCCTGGACCAACGCCGCACCCTGGACCGCCCCGTCGAGGACAAGCTGCGGGCCGCCGTCCCGCCGACTCTGAGCCCGGCCGATGCCGAACGACTCTGGGCGACACTGCACGCCGACCCGGCGCTGCGGTCGGCGGCGATCACCGCCCACGACCGCGATGCCCGCCGCCGCATCGCCTACTACGAAACGCTGTTGGCCGACGTCGCCGACCCGGTCGACCGGGAGCGTCGGGTGCCGCGCCAGATCCTGGCGTTCGACCCGGCGCGGGCCTCGCTGATCGAGCTCTCCGGTGACCTGAGCCGGGCCCGCGCGGTCGGCGTGCTGGTGCCGGGGCTGAACACGACGTTCGACGGTTCGGCCGACGACGTGGCCACTGCCCGCCGGTTCGTCGCGGGCTCCGGCGGGACCGCTGCGATGATCAGCTACCTCGGCGGACCGTTTCCGACCGGTGAGCTGGTGGCCGGCGTCGCCGATGCGGCCGACGCCGGCTACGCCCTCGCGATGGCGCCGCGGCTGGTGGCGTTCAGCGAGGACGTCGAACGGCAGGCCGGCAACCGCGCGGTGACCTACGTCGGCCACTCCTACGGGGGCTCGATTGTGGGGACCGCGGAGCGGTTCGGCCTGACCGCCGACCGGGTGATCTACGTCGAGGCCGCCGGCGCAGGCGTGGGCGTGCATGATCCGGCCGACTGGCATGACCGCAACCCCGCGGTGCTCCGGTTCACCATGACCGCGCCGGGCGACCCGATCAGCGCCGTACAGGGCATCCCGATCGGGTCGCACGGCGCCGACCCGGACCAGATGGCAGGCGTCGTGCCGCTGGCGACCGGCCGGCGCCTGACCGGTGGCCCGATGGTCGGACTGTCCGCGCACAGCGACGTGCTCACCGAGCCGTCAGACGCCTGGCGCAACATCCTGGCCGTCATCACCGGCGACCGCGGGCACATTCGGGTGGGTTAGACGTCGTGTTCGACGAACCAGCGCGCGGCCTTGCGGATCGAGTCCTCGACCGGGTCGGGCTGCCAGCCGAGTTCCCGTTCGGCCTTGCCGTGATCCAGCGGCGACATCAGTTCGGCCATCCGGACGCCGACCACGGCGAAGGGGAGGTCGCGGCGCAGGATGCGGGCCGCCACGTCGTTGAGGTGCGCGGCACCGTAGAGGACCGGCAGCGGAATCTTGACACGGGGGCGCCCCACCCCGGTTGCCGCGGCGGCGATCTCGTGCACCTCGCGGGTGCTCATGTAGCGATCCGAGATGATGTAGCGCTCCCCCGGCCGGCCGCGATCGGCCGCGAGAAGCATTGCGCGCGCGGCATCTTCGATTCCCACGACCTCCGAGGAGAAGTCGAGGTAGAACGGGAACCGGCCGGCCGCCACCTGGGCGATCAGCGAGCCGTGCGGCGTCGGCTGCCAGTCGCGGGGACCGTAGGTCGTCGAGATGCACATCGCCACCGCAGGCAGGCCGCGCTCCCGCGCATAGCGCAGTACGAGGTCCTCGGCCTGCACCCTGGCTTCGATGTACGGCCCGCCTCCTGTCCAGTTGTGCGGGTCGTCTTCGGTGACCGGAGTGCCGGTGCTGACCGCCAGTGTGCCGGTGGTGCTCGTGAAGACGAACTTGCGCAGATCGGCGTCGGCCGCGGCCTCGAGAACGTGACGCAGTCCCTCGACGTTCGTGCGGAACAGCGGCGCCGGGTCGCGCAACCACATCCGGGCGTCGACCACGCAGTAGTAGACGACGTCGCAGCCGCTCATCGCCGTGCGGAGGGCGTCGTCGTCGACGATGTCGCCGTAGTGACGTTCGACGTCGAGGTCGTCGATCCCCTTCGTCGAACTGGTCCGGCGCAGCATCACGCGCACGTCGTGGCCGCCCCGCACGAGTTGCCGGGTGACGTGCGAGCCCAGGAAACCGCTGGCCCCGATGACGAGCTTTTTCACGACCAAAATACTCACACGCCGTCGAGTACACGGCGTAGTTGTCGACACCGCCGCGCGCTTCTCACTAGTCTGCTGCTGTGGATCAGGACAAGCCGGCCCCCAAACGGGCGGCGGTGTACATCCTGGTTCTCGGTGGCGTCGTGGCCGTGATGTTCAGCTGGCTCACCCCCGGACCGCAGCCCAACGAGCACACCCGGCAGGCACCCCCGCAAGAGGGTCTGTACGTGCAGTGCGCCGATACGCGGAGCGATCCGGCGCCGGCATACGGCAGCCGGGGGTCGCCCAACGACGCACTAGTCGGGGCTGCCACCCTCGGCGGCAGCTGCTGATTCCGGAAGATCTTTCGGCAACAGGCTTTCCAGGGTTGCGCCGGTGATCCGGCGGAACGCGCGCCGCGGCCGGTTGGCGTCCAGGATCGCCACCTCGAGTGTGGACGGCCCCAGCACCCGTAGCTCGCTGGGCGGGGTGGCGTTGTTGCTCGCGCTGCTGATTCCGGCGCGGAGCGCGTCAACGGCCACCTTGACCGCGTCTGCGAGTTCGACGTTCTCCGAGTAGGACTCCTTGAGAGCGCTGATGATCGGTTCGGTGGTGCCGCCCATCACCACGAAGTGCGGTTCGTCGGCGATCGACCCGTCGTAGGTGATGCGGTACAGCTCAGGGGGTTTCGTCTCGCCGTAGTGCGCCACCTCGGCCACGCACAACTCGACCTCGTAGGGCTTGGCCTGCTCGGTGAAGATGGTGCCGAGGGTCTGGGCGTAGACGTTGGCCAGCTGCCGCCCGGTGACGTCGCGACGGTCGTAGGCGTAGCCGCGGGTGTCGGCGAACTGAATCCCACCCCTGCGAAGGTTGTCGAACTCGTTGAACCGGCCGACCGCGGCGAAACCCACCCGGTCGTAGAGCTCGCTGACCTTCTGCAGGGAGCGAGAAGGGTTCTCGGCGACGAACAGCACTCCCCCGGCGTAGGCCAGAGCCACCACGCTGCGGCCCCGGGCAATGCCCTTGCGCGCGAGCTCCGAACGCTCACGCATCGCCTGTTCGGGCGAGATGAAGTATGGGAAGCTCACTAGTCCACCCGCGGTGCTTCGTTGCTCGGTCCCTTACCGGGTCCGAATGTGTTTGTCGCAGAACGTGCTTCGATCACCTCACGGGCGAGACGCGAGATCCGCTCTTCGGAGACCTCAGCGGCGCCGTCGGCTTCGATGGTCACCGCGGTCGGGAAGATCCCGCGGACCAGGTCCGGGCCGCCGGTGGCGGAGTCGTCGTCAGCGGCATCGTAGAGCGCCTCGACGGCGGCGCTGAGGGCCGAATCCGCGTCGGTGACACTGGCATACAGCTTCTTGATCGACGACTTGGCGAAGATCGAGCCGGAGCCCACCGACTGGTATCCCTCTTCCTCGATGTTCCAGCCGCCGGCGGCGTCGAACGACACAATGCGGCCCGCGGCGCGGGGGTCCGGATCGTCGAGGTCGTAACCCACCAGAAGCGGGAGCGCGATGAAGCCCTGGAGAGCCGCACCGAGGTTGCCGCGCACCATCGTCGAGAGCCGGTTGACCTTCCCGCGGAACGTCAGCGGAACGCCTTCGACCTTCTCGTAGTGCTCCAGTTCGACGGCGTAGAGCCGGGCGAACTCGACGGCGATGGCCGCGGTCCCGGCGATGCCGGTCGCCGTGTAGTCGTCGGTGATGTACACCTTCTGCACGTCGCGGCCGGCAATCATGTTGCCCTGCGTCGAGCGCCGGTCACCGGCGATCAGCACACCACCGGGGTACCTCAGCGCGACGATCGTGGTGCCGTGCGGCAGCGCGTCCCCCGCGGACATGGCGCCGGAGACGGCGGTCGTCGGCAGCAACTGGGGGGCTTCGCGCCTCAGGAACTCCGAAAAGGAAGACAGATCCGACAGGGATGAAGTAGTGGCCAGGCGATCAGAGAACGGCCAGGTCACTGTCCGCCCTTTTGGACGTATGCGCGTACGAAGTCCTCGGCGTTCTCCTCGAGGACATCATCGATTTCGTCCAGCAGGTCATCGGTCTCCTCAGCGAGCTTGTCGCGACGCTCCTGTCCGCCGGCCGCGTTGCCAGCGACGTCGTCGTCCTCGCCGCCTCCACCGCCACGCTTGGTCTGCTCTTGAGCCATCGCTGCCTCCTGCTCGTCATCGGCGACCGTGTCGTGCCATCCGGTACGGGCCGCCGGTTCCTTCACACTACCGGTCGGGTCCGGTATTGCTCGATCTAACGAATGTCAGGTCGTCAGTTGTTCCACCAGTTCCGCCGCACTGTCGACAGAGTCCAGCAGCGCACCGACATGGGCCTTGCTGCCCCGCAGCGGCTCCAGTGTCGGGATCCGGACCAGCGAGTCGCCGCCCAGATCGAAGATCACCGAGTCCCAGCTCGCTGCGGCGATGTCCGCGCCGAACCGGCGCAGGCACTCACCGCGGAAGTACGCGCGGGTGTCGGTCGGCGGGCTGTCCACCGCGTCGATCACCTGTTGTTCGGTGACCAGACGCTTCATCGAGCCGCGCGCGACGAGCCGGTTGTAAAGCCCCTTGTCCAGCCGCACGTCGGAGTACTGCAGGTCCACCAGGTGCAGGCGGGGTGCCGACCAGCTGAGGTTCTCCCGGGTGCGGAAGCCTTCGAGCAGGCGCAGTTTCGCCGGCCAGTCCAGCAGCTCCGCGCAGTCCATCGGGTCGCGCTCGAGCAGGTCCAGGACGTGGGCCCAGGTTGCGAGCACGTCGCTGGCACGCGGGTCGGGGTCGCGGGCGTCGACCAGTTTGGCCACCCGGTCGAGGTAGATCCGTTGCATCGCCAGGGCGGTCAGCTCCCGGCCGTCGGCCAGCGCGACGGTGGCGCGCAGCGACGGGTCGCGGCTGATCACATGCACCGCGTGCACCGGCCGGGCCAGCACCAGGTCGGACAGGTCGAGCCCGTGCTGCGGGCCCTCCTCGATCAGGTCGAGGACCAGCGACGTGGTGCCCACCTTCAGGTAGGTCGAGGTCTCGGCCAGGTTGGCGTCGCCGATGATGACGTGCAGCCGGCGGTACTTGTCGGCGTCGGCGTGCGGCTCGTCGCGGGTGTTGATGATGCCCCGCTTCAGCGTTGTCTCCAGGCCGACCTCGACCTCGATGTAGTCCGAGCGCTGCGAGAGCTGGAAGCCGGGCTCGTCGCCGGACGGGCCGATGCCGACCCGGCCGGAGCCGGTGACGACCTGGCGGGTGACCAGGAACGGGGTCAGTCCGGAGATCACCGCCGAGAACGGGGTCTGCCGGCTCATCAAATAGTTCTCGTGGGTGCCGTACGAGGCGCCCTTGCCGTCGACGTTGTTCTTGTAGAGCTGCAGCTTGGCCGCACCGGGGACGCTGGCCACGTGACGAGCCGCGGCTTCCATCACCCGCTCGCCGGCCTTGTCCCAGATCACCGCGTCGAGCGGGTCGGTCACCTCGGGCGCCGAGTACTCGGGATGGGCGTGGTCGACGTACAGCCGCGCACCGTTGGTCAAGATCATGTTGGCCGCGCCGACCTCGTCGGCGTCGACGATCGGCGGCGGCCCCGACGCCCGGCTCAAGTCGAAGCCGCGGGCGTCCCGCAGCGGGGATTCCACCTCGTAGTCCCAACGAGTCCTCTTGGCGCGTTGGATGCCGGCGGCCGCGGCGTAGGCCAACACCGCCTGAGTCGAGGTCAGGATCGGATTGGCGGTCGGGTCGGACGGCGAGGAGATGCCGTACTCGACCTCGGTCCCGATAATCCGTTGCATGGCCGCAAGCCTAGCCGGGCGACGATGCCCGCCCCCGGCGGGAGGAGGAGCCCGGGCATGCGCGCCTCGGGCCGGAGCACCGGCAATGGGACTAGGGTGACCTCACCTGACAGCCTCGGAGCAGCGCACCCATGACAGCACCGGACCGTTTCGCCGCGGAGCACTGGTTCCTGGCCCACGGCCTGCCCGCCGTCGTCCGGCGGGGGGCACTGGTGCGCGGGGTGTGGAGCCGGTCGGCGCCCGCGCTGGCCGGCTTCGCCGTGATAGCCGCCAGCTCGATCCTGGTGGTCGCGCTGACCGGGGCGCACACCATCGACATCGCCGGCCGGCCGACCGCGGCCGAGGGGTTGGTCCTGGCGCTGGTGGTGTTGGTAGTGCCGGTGGCCGTCGTGGTGGGCTGGCTGGTGTCGCGAATCGGCCAGTGGCTACGGCGGAGGATGGCCGCCGCCCTGTCGGTGGCGGTGATCGTTCTGGCGGCGGTCTTCGGTGGCCCGACCTCGGGGGTTATCGCAAACCTGGTGTGGTTCGGTGTCATCGTCGGCGCCATCCTGGCACTGACCGCGACCGGCGTGGGCTCGATCCTCGGCTGGGCGGCCCACGACACCGCCACCAACCTGGCGCTCATCAGCGGGATGTTCGTGCGCGCGCTGCCGGTGGTCCTGCTGACGTTTCTGGTGTTCTTCAACACCTACGTCTGGTTGATGGCCGCGATCGTAAGCCGGGCGCGGCTGTGGCTGGCGCTCGGCTTCCTGTTCCTCATCGCGGCGGCTTTCCTGGTGTCGAGCACGCTCGAGCGAGTACGTCCGATCCTCGACGACCCCGACCCGCAGCCGACCGATCAGCAGCGCCTGGCCGATACTCCGTTCGAGCACCTGCCCGACGAACCGGGCACCGACGAACTGTCCCATCCGGAACGGGCCAACGTCGTGTTCGTGGTGACCTCCTCCCAATTGGGCCAGGTCCTCACCATCGCGCTGGCCACCGGCGCCATCTTCTTCCTGCTGGGCCTGATCGTCGTCAGCCCGGAGTTGCTCGACTCGTGGACACGCGGCGCCGGCCGCACCGACGGCCACTTCCTGGGCATGATCCTGCCCGTGCCGGACGCATTGATCCAGACGACGATGATGCTGAGCGCGATCACGTTCATGTACCTGTCCGCAAAAGCGGTGACCGACAAGGAGTATCGCGCCCAGTTCCTCGACCCACTGCTGGACGACGTGCGCCTGACCCTGGTGGCCCGAGACCGGTACCGCGCGTCGCTGCCCAGGCGGTGAGCATTCCCGACGAGGCTCGGAGCGGGACTGCCCGCGGCTACTCGCCGGACACCGACCAGACCTGACGGAACTTGCCGCTGCGCGGATCGACGGACGGCGACTCCTGGGCGTGTTCGACGCTGACCGCTGCGATGCCTTGGGCGTTGAAGAACTCGGATAGCCGGTGGTCCAGCGTCTCCCATACCTGCCCCGGATCGGCGCCCGGCGAAGTCTCCAGCCGCACCTGCAACGTGCGTCGGCCGGTCTGGATCGCCTGGAATCGGCCGACGCCCGGCGTCTCCTCGATGACGGTGCCGAGTGCGAGCGGAAGCACCTTGATCGCATTGCCCTGCGCCGACTCGAATGTCAGCAGGTCGCCGGTGCGGCCCTCGACCGTCATTGCCGGTAGTCGATTGCCGCAGGCACACGGATCGACCGCCATCGTGACGCGGTCGCCGAGGTCGTAGCGGATCAGCGGCTGGACGCGGTTGGCCAGGTTGGTCACAAGAACGGTATGCGAACTGACCCCGGGCGGGACGGGCCGGTAGTTCCCGTCGACCGCCTCGACCAAGAACCAGTCGCTGTTGACATGGAAGCGGCCGTGCCGGCACTCGACGGCGAGCGCGACGAATTCTGCCGAGCCATAGTTGTTCACGACCGGACATCCAAACGTTGTCTCGACCGCGGTCCGCACCGCGGTCGAGAGGACTTCACCGGCTGTGACGATGAGCACGGGTTCGATGCGCAACCGCCCTGCCCGCTGTTCGGTGGCCAACAACTCGACCGCGCTGGGGTAGCCCTCGATTGCTGTCGGCTGGAAGAGGTTCAGTTCGGCTACCAGATCAGGAAGCGGCCGAAGCACATCGAAGACCCGAAACCGCCGCGCCAGTGACCGGCCGCGGCGTCTGGCGCTCTCTAGGGCCGCCGCGGCGCCGAAGTGGCCGCGCCCGACGACGAACAGCGCCGCCACCCGCAGACCACGGCGAGCCATCCCCAATATGACATCCCAGCGGCCCACGAATTGCCACCGTCCGCGTCGGCTCAACACACTCAGTAGCGCCCAGGAGTCCGCGTCGTGCACCAGGACCGCCGGATGTCCGCTGGTTCCCGACGTCGTCACGACGTGGTAGCGACCCAGATACAGTGCTCCTGTCAGCGACGGGTCGGACAGAAAGTCGCGGCGAACAGCTTCGAGCGTGATCTCGGGGTCGGTCACCCAATCGTCGAAGTGCGCCATCAGGTCGCGCTTGTTCGTCACAGGCAAGGAATGCAGAACCACCGGCCCCGGCGACAGGTGCCGGTAGAGCTCCCGGTAGTACGGTGATGCGGTCCGCGCGTGGCGCACCAGTTCCTGCAGCCTGGCCTGCTGGCGTCGGGCTATCGCTTCACCATCACCGCGCCTGAAACGCCAAGTTTCCCAAGCGATTTGCATGAACCGGAACCAGGCAGCCATCGCCTGCCTCAGAGCTTGTAACCGATAGCGCGCAGCAGTTCACGCCTCTCGGTCACGTCTTGCTCGGATTCGACTCCAAGCGGCGGTTCGCCGTCGATCACCCCGACGATGCCGCGGCCGCGTGAAGTGACCGCGACCACGACGTCCACCGCATTAGCGGTCGCGCAGAAGATCGAACAGACCTCCGGCACCGACTTGATCGGGTTGAGGACGTTGACCGGGAAGCCTTCGCGCAAGAAGATCACGAAGCTGTGGCCGGCGCCGATGGTCAGCGCATTGCGGACGGCGAGTTCCACCAACTCAGGATCGTTGCCGCTGCGGCGCACCAGTCGGGGACCGGAGGCCTCGCAGAACGCCAGCCCGAACCTTAGCGACGGGCTGACTCCCACCAACGCCTCGTGCAGGTCCTCCGCGGTCTTGATGAAGTGCGCCTGCCCGATCACGACGTTGAGGTCGTCAGGCTTGTCCACCGACACGAGTTCCCAGGCAAGCGAATTCGAAGCCATCCGCTCATGCTGCCACTGACGTCATGGTGAGACGAGGCAGAATCACACGATTCGGCGTTCGAAACATGGATTCTGCGGTTCCCCCGCAAGCCGGGAGCTTGTCGCCGATGGCGTGTTGACCACCCTGCAGCATCCGAACCGTCGAGCGCTGGCGACCAGATCGGTACCATTTCCAGCTGCCGGACACCGCACACGCCAGCGGCAGTCGGCACGCCGGAAGGAACGCTGAGATGCTCGGCAAAACCCTCGAACTCGCAGACAACACCTGGTTCATCCAGGGCGAGATGCCAACGGATGCGAGCAAAGCCCCCGACTGGTGCAACGTGGTGATCTATCGAGCCGCCGACAGGGTATATCTCGTCGACACCGGCGGTGGATACGCGATGAGAGCAAGCATCGAACAGGTACTGCGTGAGATCGGACCGGCCGAGTCGTTCACGCTCATCAACACCCACAGCCATCTGGACCATATCTGCAACAACGACGTGATCCTGACGGCACGTGCGGAGGTGAAACGTCACTATCTGCTCGCGGCGGCCATCGACTTCGCAAAGACAGATTTTGCTGCCCACATGGCTGAGGAATTCGAGTATCTCGATTCGATTTACGATCCGTTCTCCAGTTACCAGACCAACCGTCGTCGATACCGCTTTGCCGGACTGTTGCGGGACGGCTTGGGGTTCTTCGCGGGGCGCGAGCGAGTACTGCGCCGGCTGTTCAACATCCAGTTCCGCAAGTTCAAACCGGTCAACGACTCGTTCGAAACCATGCAGCCGCTCGACGACCTGCCCGGCAAGCCGTTGCGCTTCGGCGATGTCTCATGGACGGGCTGGCGTCTGGGCGGCGACGACGTTCTTGTGTTCCAAGGAAGCGCGCACGCACCGGGCGACGTTCTCGTCTACATACCCGAGCACAAGATGTTGTGCGCCGGAGACATCACGTTCCCACTCTTTCCCACCTTTCACGACAGCAGTCGAGACAGGATCCTCGAGTGCCTCCGAAAGGGCTTGGCCATGGCTCGCAACGGAAGTGTAGAGATCCTGGCCGACGGGCACGGGGACCGGTGCTACCGGGGAGGGGCCGAGGTCGAAGGTCTGCTTGATGGAGTGATCGCGGACCACTTGGCCTACGAGCAGATTCTGCGGGAGATTTTCGTCGCCTCCGACGGTCTGACGCCGCACGAGGTATACCGGGCGTTCACGACTTTCACTGACCGCCCCGTCGTCAACCGTTACCTGTCGCTGGAGTTTCCCCACACCCCGCCCAGTCTCCAGAACGTGATGGTGACGACACTGCTGCAACTCGGTTTCCACGCGCGCGGGCCGAATCGCCACAAACGCTTTTACCGCGACACCAACTTGCCCGCCGCTCCCCTCGCCTGAAGTTCAGCGCAGGCGCAAAGCCGCGCACTGCCAGCGTTGATAGCCACGTCTAGATAACGCCGGTGCGCCCGATGCCGCTCGCGCGAAGGCAGTTACAGGTACTGACCCAGGTTCGACTCGGTGTCGATCGCCCGCGACGCACTCGAACTCTTGCCGGTGACGAGCGTGCGGATGTAGACGATCCGCTCGCCCTTCTTGCCCGAGATCCGCGCCCAGTCATCGGGATTGGTGGTGTTCGGCAGGTCCTCGTTCTCGGCGAACTCGTCGACGATCGAATCCAGCAGATGCTGGATGCGCAGACCACGAGACCCGGTTTCGAGCACCGACTTGATCGCGTACTTCTTCGCGCGGTCGACCACGTTCTGGATCATCGCGCCGGAGTTGAAGTCCTTGAAGTACATGACTTCCTTGTCACCGTTGGCGTAGGTGACCTCCAAGAACCGGTTGTCGTCGATCTCGGCGTACATCCGGTCGACGACCTTCTCGATCATCGCCTTGATGCACGCACCGCGATCGCCGTCGAACTCGGCCAGGTCGTCCTCGTTCACCGGGAGGTTCTCGGTGAGGTACTTGCTGAAGATGTCCTGTGCCGCTTCGGCATCCGGGCGTTCGATCTTGATCTTGACGTCCAGCCGGCCGGGCCGCAGAATCGCCGGGTCGATCATGTCCTCGCGGTTGGAGGCGCCGATCACGATGACGTTCTCCAGGCCTTCCACGCCGTCGATCTCCGACAGCAGCTGGGGCACGACCGTCGTCTCCACATCCGAGCTGACACCGGTGCCGCGGGTGCGGAAGATCGAGTCCATCTCGTCGAAGAACACGATCACCGGGGTTCCCTCGGACGCCTTCTCGCGCGCCCGCTGGAAGATCAGCCGGATGTGCCGCTCGGTTTCGCCGACGAACTTGTTCAGCAGCTCGGGACCTTTGATGTTGAGGAAGTAGCTCTTGGCCTCACGAGCGTCGTCGCCACGCACCTCGGCCATCTTCTTGGCCAACGAGTTGGCGACCGCCTTGGCGATCAGCGTCTTGCCGCAGCCGGGCGGGCCGTAGAGCAGCACGCCCTTCGGCGGACGCAGCGAGTACTCCCGGTAGAGCTCCTTGTGCAGGAACGGTAGCTCGACGGCATCGCGAATCTGCTCGATCTGCCGCGTCAGCCCGCCGATGTCGCTGTAGGCGACGTCGGGCACCTCTTCCAGCACCAGGTCCTCGACCTCGGCCTTCGGGATGCGCTCGAACGCGTAGCCGGCCTTGGTGTCCACCAGCAACGAGTCGCCGGGGCGCAGCTTGCGCGGCCGCAGGTCGTCGTCGACGCCCTCCTCCACCTCCGACGGCATGTCCTCGATGGCCACCAGCGGATCGGCCAGCCAGACGATGCGTTCCTCGTCGGCGTGCCCGACCACCAGGGCCCGATGCCCGTCGGATAGAATCTCGCGCAGCGTGCTGATCTCGCCGACTGCCTCGAAGTGGCCCGCCTCGACGACGGTCAGAGCCTCGTTGAGCCGGACGGTCTGGCCCTTCCTCAGCGACTTGACCTCGATGTTCGGCGAGCAGGTCAGGCGCATCTTGCGGCCAGAGGTGAACACGTCGACGGTGTCGTCGTCATGGGAGCCCAGCAGCACGCCGTACCCGCTCGGCGGCTGGCCGAGGCGGTCGACCTCCTCGCGCAGCGCCAGCAACTGCTGGCGTGCCTCTTTGAGGGTGTCCATCAGCTTGGCGTTCCGGGCCGCTAAGGAATCGATCCGCGCCTCGAGCTGGTGCACGTCGCGGGCGCTGCGCGCAGTGCCCTGCGCCCCGATCGTATTCTCGAGCTGTTCGCGCAAAATGGACGCCTCTCGGCGCAGCTGCTCCAGCTCGGCAGCATCTTCGCTGGACAGCTGTGGGTCTTCGTGGGACTCAGTCATGTTGCGCTCCTTTCCCACACCGAGAGTTGGTGCGGCGGATACCTCAACGCTACCGGCCAATGGCCGATCGTGTGCGCTCGGGGAATTTCGACACACTGACAACACTGTTAACCTCTTGAGTGAGTCGGGTTGATCGAAAGGACAGTCGTGACCCTGAAACACCTAGCCACGGGCATGGCGGCCGCCGCGATCATCGGTGGCGTTGCCGCCGGTGTGACCTCGGTTGCATTCAGTGCGCCGACGGCCTCGCCGGCGGTGCAGCCTGTCGTGTTCGGCACCCCGCTGCCCCAGGCGCCCGCGCCCGAGCTGCAGAGTGCGCTGGTAGCAACCCTTGACGGTCTCCAGGGCGGCGGGTCGTTCTCCGGCGCCAAGGCGGCCTTCATCCAGGGCGGTCTCGGCCGCATCGAGGGCATCACCGCCGACCGCGCGTTCAGCAACGCCTCCGCCAAGGGGTACTTCCCGTTGAGCTTCACCGTCGCCGACATCGACCAGCAAGGCCCGACCGCGACGGCGAACGTCACCGCGACCGGCGCCAACGGGGCGGTTGCCAGCCAGAGCATCCAGTTCATCGCAGGCCCGAGCCCCACCGGCTGGCAGCTGACGAAGTCGTCGGCGCTGTCGCTGATGTCCGCGTCCAGCTGAGCCGCCACTGGATGCCCCGCACCTCGATCGCAGTGCTGAGCGCCGCCACTATCGTGGCGGCGCTCGCCTTGTCGGGGTGTTCCAGCCACGACGAGTCGAAACCGGCCCCCAACCCGGTTGCACCGCAGTCCTCGGCCGCGGCGACCGCGCCCTCGGACCCCGGTGCCGCGCTGCCCGCGCCCGAAGCCCTCGCCGATGTGCTCTACCGACTCGCCGACCCCGCGGTCAAAGGCTCCGACAAGCTGGCGCTCGTCGAGAGCACGACGCCCGATGACGCCGCGACGATCGACCGGTTCGCCGCCGCCCTTCGCGACGGTGGATTCACCCCGCTGACGGTCACCGCGAGTGACATCAGGTGGTCGGACCGTCAACCCAGCGACGCGCTGGCCACCGTCAACGTCACGACGTCCAACCCCGCCAACCCCGGCCTGTTCACGTTCCCGATGGAGTTCCGCCCGCACGACGGCGGCTGGCAGCTGTCGAGGGAGACGGCCGACATGCTGCTGGTGTTCGGCAACGCCCGGACCGAGGCCAACGGACCCAGCCCAAGCCCTACCGCTCCCACTCCGACGCCCTGAATGTGGATCGGCTGGCTCGAGTTCGACATCCTGCTCGGCGACGTCCGCTCGCTGAAGGAGAAGCGCTCGGTGGTGCGGCCGATCGTCGCCGAACTGCAGCGCCGGTTGCGCGTCTCGGCGGCTGAGACGGGCTCGGTGGATCTGCACCGGCGAGCCGGTATCGGTGTGTCGGTGGTGGCCGCCGACTCCGCCCACGCGGTCGAGGTACTCGACGCCGCCGAACGGCTGGTCGCGGCGCGGCCGGAGATCGAGCTGTTGTCGGCGCGGCGCGGGCTGCACCGCAGCGACGACTGGGACTAGCCCGCAACCCGTTTGCGGCGCAGCGGGGTCGGGGTGATGGTGCCCGGGGCCAGCCGGCGCGCGGAGATCAGGAACGCGGTGTGGCCGCGCATGGTGTGTTCGGGGCGCACCGCGAGGCCCACGACGTTCCAGCCGCGCTGCAGCGTCTCCCAGGCCCTTGGCTCGGTCCAGCACTGCTGCTCGCGCAGCGCCTCCACGGTCTTGGACAGCTGGGTCACGGTCGCCACGTAGACGATCAGCACGCCGCCGGGGATGAGCAGTCGGCCCACGGTGTCGAGCACGTCCCACGGCGCCAGCATGTCCAGCACCACCCGGTCGACGGAGGCCTCCGCCAGTTCGGAGTCGACGACGTCGCCGACGATCAGCCGCCAGTTCTCCGGGGTCTGCCCGAAGAAGGTGGCCACATTGCGCTGGGCGTGCTCGGCGTGGTCGTCGCGGACCTCGTAGGAGATCACCTCGCCGCCGGGCCCGACGGCGCGGAGCAGCGAGCAGGTCATCGCCCCGGATCCGGCGCCAGCCTCCAGCACCCGGGCGCCCGGGAAGATGTCGCCCTCGTGGACGATCTGGGCGGCGTCCTTGGGGTAGATGACCTGGGCGCCGCGCGGCATCGACATCACGTAGTCGACGAGCAGCGGGCGCAGCACCAGGAAGGAGTCCCCGTTGGTGGACTTGACCACGCTGCCCTCGGGCAGACCGATCACCGTGTCGTGGGCGATGGCTCCGCGATGGGTGTGGAACTCGCTGCCCGGCGACAGGATCATCGTGTAGTGCCGGCCCTTGGGGTCGGTGAGCTGCACACGGTCCCCGACGACAAAGGGACCGGTCCGTCGCGGGGCTTCGGTCACAGCCGTTCAGCCTGCCACAGCGGACTCGCCGCACGACGTGCCCTCGCCATGTCGGTGTCCCGGCCTAGGCTCGGGGCATGCCTGATGAGGGGCCGGTGCAGCGACCGCGTCCGGCACTGTCGCCGTCGCGGGCTGCGGATTTCAAGCAGTGCCCGCTGCTGTACCGCTTCCGCGCGATCGACCGGCTGCCGGAGCCGCCGTCCACCGCGCAGCTGCGCGGGTCGGTCGTGCACTCGGCTCTCGAGCAGCTCTACGGCATGCCCGCCGCCGACCGTGGCCCGCAGACCGCGCTGTCGCTGGTCGACCCGGCGTGGGAACGGGTGCTGGCCACCCACGCCGAACTGGTCGATGGCATAGGCGCGGACGAGCGCAGCCAGCTGCTGACCGAAGCCCGTGCACTGCTGTCCGGCTACTACCGCCTGGAAGACCCGACCCGTTTCGACCCGCAGAGCTGCGAGCAGCGCATCGAGGTCGAACTCGCCGACGGCACCCTGCTGCGCGGCTTCGTCGACCGCATCGACGTCGCCGGCACCGGCGAGGTCAGGGTGGTGGACTACAAGACCGGCAAGGCGCCGCCGGCGGCGCGGGCGCCGGCCGAGTTCAAGGCGCTGTTCCAGATGAAGTTCTACGCGGTGGCGCTGCTGCGCTCGCGGGACGTGCTGGCCGCCCGGCTGCGGCTGATCTACCTCGCCGACGGTCAGCTGCTGGACTACACGCCCGACCTCGACGAGCTGCTGCGCTTCGAGAAGACCTTGATGGCGATCTGGCGGGCGATCCAATCAGCCGGTGCCACAGGCGATTTCCGGCCCAACCCGTCGCGGCTGTGCAACTGGTGCAGCCATCAACCGCTGTGCCCGGTCTACGGCGGCACGCCCCCGCCCTATCCCGGCCGGCCCGAGCGGCTGGGCGAGCCCGCCGCATGACCGCCTCCTACTACCGGCGCCTGGGCGTCGACGACGACGCCGCGGTGTTCGCGTCCACCGACCACACCCGCAGCAACTGGACACCCGAGATCCAGCACGGCTCGCCACCGCTGGCCCTGCTGACCAAGACCATCGAGGAGCAGCTGCGGCCCGGAATGCGCATCGGCAGAATGACTTTGGACATCCTCGGGGCGATACCGGTGACCGAGGTCCGCGTGTGCGCCCGCGTCGACCGGCCGGGCAGCCGCATCTGCCTGCTGTCGGCTGAGATGTCCGCCGACCGTCCGGTCGCCCGCGTCACGGCGTGGGCCCTGGCGACCTCGGACACCGCCGACGCCGCCACCGACCGGTTCCCGCCGACGGTCGAGGGCCAGACCGCCCCGCTGGCACTGCACTGGAAGGACGCCGGCGGCTACATAGATTCGGTGCAGTGGCGGCCGCAGTTCGAGCCGGCCGCGGGCGCGGAAGTGTACTGGCTCAAGCCGTTGGTGGGACTGGTCGACGACGAACCGACCACCGCGCTGCAGCGCCTGGCGATGGTGGTCGACTCCGCCAATGGCGTCGGCGCGGCAATCGATCCGGCGAAGTTCGTCTACATGAACACCGACACGGCGGTGCATCTTCACCGGCTGCCGACAGGCCAGGACTTCGCGCTGCGCGCCCGAGGCTCCATCGGTCCCGACGGGATCGGGGTCACCACCGCGGAGCTGTTCGACCGCGACGGGTTCATCGGCACCTCGGCGCAGACGCTGCTGGTGCAGCGGCGCTGACTCAGAGCGCGCTGACGAGCACGGCGACGGCCACCCCGCCCACCGCCGCCACGACATCCTCGAGCACGCCGATCGGCAGATCACGGCCGCCGGTCGCCCGCACCAGGCGGGTGCGCGCCTCATAGCCGCCGATGGTGCCCAGCACCGCGCCGATGATGCCCATGCCCATGCCGCTCCATGGATAGCCCCACGCGGCGCCGAGCACCGCTCCGGCGAAGCCGCCCGTGATCAACCGGGTCACGAACTGCACCGCGGTCTTGCGGCTGGGAGTCTGCGCCATCTGGTCGGAGACCAACTCGGCAACCGCGATGAGCGTCAGGACCGTCACGGTGGCCCAGTGGCCCACCCACGACGCCCAGGTTCCGGAAAGGTTGATCCAGTGCAGGAACGCCGCCCAGGCCATCACCGCGGGGGCGGTGAACGCCCGCAGACCGGCGATCACCCCGATCAGCAGGGCCAGCAGCAGTACAAGTGCGTGCGTCACATGCGGACGCTAGCACGACGAATCTGGCCGAGCTCAGAAGCGGCAGAACCTGACGTCGGAGGCCAGAATCGCCTTGGCGCCGATGGCCGCCAGGTCATCCATGATCGCGTTGACCTCGCGGCGCGGCACCAGCGCGCGGACGGCCACCCAGTCCGGGTCGGCCAGCGGCGCGATGGTCGGCGACTCCAAGCCGGGGGTGATCTCGGTGGCGCGCTGCAGGACCGAGCGCGGGCAGTCGTAATCCAGCATCAGGTACTGCTGACCGAACACCACACCCTGCACCCGCGCGGCCAGCTGGTCACGTGCCGCGCGATTGGCGTCCGCGCCGTCGTCGGTGCGCTCGACGAGCACCGCCTCCGAGTCGCACAGCGGATCGCCGAAGGCCACCAGGTTGTGCAGGCTCAGCGTGCGGCCCGAGCCCACCACGTCGGCGATCGCGTCGGCCACCCCGAGCTGGATCGAGATCTCGACCGCTCCGTCCAGCCGGATCACCGTCGCATCGATTCCCCTGTCCCGCAGGTCTTTTCGGACCAGGTTCGGGTAGGCGGTGGCGATTCGCCTGCCGGCCAGATCGCCGACGGTCCAGTCGCGGCCGGCCGGGGCGGCATAGCGGAAGCTGGAGGACCCGAAACCCAGCGCCAGCCGCTCGTGCACCGGCGCCTCCGATTCGGCGGCCAGGTCCCGGCCGGTGATGCCGAAGTCGAGCTGGCCGGAGCCGACGTAGATCGCGATGTCCTTGGGCCGCAGGAAGAAGAACTCGACGCCGTTGACCGGGTCGATGACGGTGAGGTCCTTCGGGTCGCTGCGCCGGCGGTAGCCCGCCTCCGACAGAATCTCGGCGGCGGACTCCGACAGCGCCCCCTTGTTGGGGACGGCAACGCGCAACATGGCAGCCATCTAGAGCTTCCGGTAGATGTCGTCGAGGCTCAGACCGCGGGCCACCATCAGCACCTGCGTCCAGTAGAACAACTGGCTGATCTCCTCGGCCAGCGCCTCGTCGGACTCGTGCTCGGCGGCCAGCCACACCTCGCCGGCCTCTTCGAGGATCTTCTTGCCGAGGGTGTGCACGCCGGCGTCGAGCGCGGCGATGGTGGCGCTGCCCGCAGGCCGCGTGCGGGCCCGCTCCCCCAGTTCGGCGAACAGCTCCTCGAAGGTCTTCACGGGCAGCGATTGTTCCACGGGCACCGATGCGCCGTCACTCCGGTTTCCCGTCGGCGATTAGGCTGCAGTTCCGTGCCAGCATCCCGGATCACCACGATCGTCGCCGTTGCCCTCCTGGCCGCGACGGGATGCGAGAGCCCGATCTCGGTCAGCAACGACACCAACCAGCAGCTTCCGCCCGCGCCCGCGCCGACGTCGTCGACCCGCCCCAGCAACGACAAGCTGGTCAACGCGTTCGACTACTACGCCAGGACCGACGAGGACAACGCCGGCTACTACTTCGTCAGCCCAAGCGGCAGCTGGCGGTGTGTGATCGTGCCGCGCACCTGGGCGGGCTGCCAGTCCTCCGGGGGCGGCCTCGGCGTGACAGGCGCGCCTCGGACCGTCACCGACGACAGCGGCCAGAGCGTCGCCCCGAACTCGATCCTGGTCCGCACCGAGGGCGACCCGCAGTTCGCGTCGGTCAAGGCCGACCTGTTCACACCGCCCACCGGCGCTGCCAAGACATTGCCGTTCGACAAGGTCCTCGCGGCCGCGGGGTTCCGCTGCAACGTTGGGCAGGAAGCCGGCATCTCGTGCGTCAGCGACCACACCGACAAGGGCTTCACGTTCACGACATCCGGGGCGGGCTGGCAGTACACCGACGTCCCCTGAGGCGGTTCAGGCCTTGGCGGTCTTGTCCTCGTGCAGCAGCTCGGCGTGCATGTCCTCCAGCGACACGCCCTTGGTCTCCATGACCCACTTCCACACGAACAGCCCCGACAGGATCGCGCACAGGGCGTAGAAGCCGTACGCCACCCCGAGGTAGTTGCGCAGCTCGGGGAACGACACGGTGATCGCCCAGTTGGCCGCCCACTGCGCCGCCGCCGCAAGGCCCAATGCCGCGGCACGGATGCGGTTGGGGAACATCTCGCCCAGCAGCACCCAGACCACCGGACCCCAGGACATGCCGAACGCCACCACGAACAGGTTCGCGGCGATCAGCGCGATCGGACCGGCGACGTCGCCCAGCTGTGGCGTGCCCCCGACCTGTGGGGCGGTACCGAAGATGATCGCCATGGTCGCCAGCGACACCGCCATGCCGGTCGATCCGATCAGCAGCAACGGTTTACGGCCGATCTTGTCGATCAGACCGATCGCGATGAGAGTTGTCAAAATGTTCACGACGGACGTGATGACGGTGATGACGAACGACGAACTCTCGTCGAAGCCGACCGCCTCCCACAACACGTTGGAGTAGTAGAAGATCACGTTGATGCCGACGAACTGCTGGAAGACCGAGAGCCCGACGCCGACCCAGACGATGCCGTAGAGCCCGCCCGTCGGCTTGCGCAGGTCACGCCACGACGGCTTGTCCTCGCGCTGCAGGGTCTCCTGGATCCGGCTGATGGTGATCTCCAGGTTCTTCTCGCCCAACAGCATGGTCAGAACCTTGCGGGCTTCCGGAATCTTGTGGCTGGCAACGAGGTACCGCGGCGACTCCGGGATGGTGAACGCCAGCAGCCCGTACACGACCGCCGGAACCGCCATGACGATGAACATCCACCGCCAGGCCTCCATGCCGAGCCAGAGGTCCTTACTAGCACCACCGGCGATGTGGGCCAGCGCATAGTCAACGGCCAACGACAAGAAGATGCCGGTCACGATGGCGAGCTGTTGCAGGGAGCCCAGCCGGCCGCGGATGCGCGGCGGCGAGGTCTCCGCGATGTAGGCCGGCGCGATCACCGACGCCACACCGACACCGATGCCGCCGACGATGCGGAAGAGCACGATCATCCACACGTTGTTGGCCAGGCCGGTTCCGAACGCGCTGATGAAGAACAGCGCAGCGGCAATCTTCATGACGGAAATCCGGCCGATCCGGTCGGCGATGCGGCCCGCCGTCATCGCGCCGGCGGCGGCGCCGAGCAACGCCGACGCGACCGCAAAGCCCAAAGCGTAGTTGTCAATGCCGAAGTGGCTCTGGATGGAAGCCACCGCACCGTTGATGACCGCGCTGTCATAGCCGAAGAGGAAGCCCCCCAGGGCCGCAACGGATGCGATCCGGACGGCGGTCCCGCCCGACGAGAAGTCTTCGTCGGTGATGACCGACGGTGTTTGGTCGATGGGGCCCTGCCCGGCCATGAGGCGTCCTTTCCGCAGCGCTGCGAGAACTCAGTGAGGACCACCTTCCCACAGTCAAACCGCCTGCAAGACGGTATTGACCAGCGGCCTCAGGCTGAGCGCTCGCCGAGCCCTAATTGCAAGTCCGCGTAAATTTCCCGCAGTTGCGGAATGCCCACCTGCGTCAGCGACGAAACGTGCCGTCGCCGCGCGGTGGCCGGGACCTCGACGTCGTTGGGCACCACCAACACCGGGCAGCCGGCGTCCTCGGCCGCGGCGGTACCGTTGATCGAGTCCTCGATCGCCAGACAATCACCCGAGGCGAAGCCGAGCAGTTCAGCGGCCCGGAGGTAGATGTCCGGAGCGGGCTTGCCCTCGGGCACCTCATCACCGCAGACAGTCACCGAAAAATATTGCCTTCCAATGCTATTCAGCGCGTTTTCGGTCAGCGCCCGGTGGGTGTTGGTCACCAGTGCCATCGGGACGTCGGCGGCCAGTAGCGCGTCGAGCAGTTCCCGAGCGCCCGGACACCACGGCAAGCCGGTCGTGAACAATTCCCCGACGTAGTCGTGAATCCAGTCGGCAACCTCTGCCATGTGGTCAGGGTTCGGGTCCAGACCCAGATCGTCGAACACGATGCGGATCACCCCGTCGGCCGAACCGCCCACCGTGGCGTCGCGAACCTCGGGTGCCAGCACCCGACCTCGACGGGCATACAGCTCTTTGATCGCGACATCCCATAGCTTTTCAGAGTCGACGAGGGTGCCGTCCATGTCCCACAAGACCGCTCGCACCGCACGATTGTGCCACGCAACAGGCGACGACTTCGAATCGTCACGGAAAGCGTTGGGGCCGTTAGGCTCAGTCCTCCGGGTTGTAGCCGAGATTGGGGCCGAGCCAGCGCTCGGCTTCCCGCAGAGTCCAGCCCTTGCGCTTCGCGTAGTCGGCGACCTGGTCCTGGGCAATCCGGCCGACTACGAAGTACTGCGACTGCGGGTGCGAGAAGTACCAGCCACTGACGGCGGCACCGGGCCACATCGCCATCGACTCGGTCAGCGTGATACCGGTCCGCGCACTCACGTCCATCAACTCCCACAGCGTTACCTTCTCGGTGTGCTCCGGGCAGGCCGGATAGCCGGGGGCAGGGCGGATTCCCACGTACTTCTCATCGATGAGAGCCGCGTTGTCCAGCTGCTCGTCAGGCTGAAATCCCCAGAATTCCTTACGGACCCGTTGGTGCATCCGTTCGGCGAACGCCTCTGCCAGCCGGTCGGCGAGCGACTCCAGCAGGATCGCGCTGTAGTCGTCGTTGGCTGCCTTGAACTCGTCGACCTTGACGTGGCTGCCGAGCCCCGTGGTGACGGCGAAGGCGCCGACGTAGTCAGCCAGACCGGTGTCCTTGGGCGCGATGTAGTCGCCCAACGACCGGTTGGGGATGCCGTCGCGGTGCTCGCCCTGCTGACGCAGGTTGCGCAACGTGGTCAGCACCTCGGTACGGGTCTCGTCGGTGTAGACCTCGATGTCGTCGCCGACCGCGTTCGCCGGGAAGAACCCGATCACCCCGTTGGCGGTCAGCCACTTCTCCTTGATCAGGGTGTCGAGCATCTCCTGGGCGTCGTCGTACAGCTTGCGGGCAGCCTCGCCCGATACCGGGTTGTTGAGGATGTCGGGGAACCTGCCCTTCATCTCCCAGGCGTTGAAGAACGGCTGCCAGTCGATGTATTCACGCAGCTCGGCGAGGTCGTAGTCCTGAAATTCTCGCACTCCCGCACCTTGCGCAGGCACCGGCGGCGTGTAGCCGGCCCACTCGATCGGCGTCCGGTTCGCCCGGGCCATCGCCAGCGTCAGCATCGGACGCTCGCTCTTCTGGGCATGCCGTTCACGAAGCGAGGCGTAGTCCTTCTCGGTGGCCTCCAGCAGGGCCGGCCGCTGCTTGTCGTCGAGCAGCGCAGCAGCGACCGGCACCGAGCGGGAGGCGTCCTTGACCCAGACGACCGGACCGCTACGACGCGGCGCCACCTTCACGGCCGTGTGGGCTCGCGAGGTGGTCGCGCCCCCGATCAGCAGTGGGATCTGCAGCCCCTCGCGTTCCATCTCGACGGCGAAGTTGACCATCTCGTCCAGGGACGGGGTGATCAGGCCGGACAGCCCGATGATGTCCGCGTCGTGCTCCTTCGCCGCGTTCAGGATCTTGCTCGCAGGCACCATCACCCCGAGGTCGATCACCTTGTAGTTGTTGCACTGCAGCACGACCCCGACGATGTTCTTGCCGATGTCGTGGACGTCACCTTTCACCGTCGCCATGATGATCGTGCCGTTGGTGTCCTCAGCTGTAACTGCGCCGGTCTGTTCCTTTTCCGCCTCGATGTACGGCAGTAGGTAGGCAACGGCCTTCTTCATCACCCGGGCCGACTTCACGACCTGGGGCAGGAACATCTTGCCTGCGCCGAAGAGGTCACCGACGACGTTCATGCCGTCCATCAGCGGGCCCTCGATCACCTCGATCGGGCGACCACCGGCGGCGGCGATCTCGGCCCGCAATTCCTCGGTGTCGGCATCGACGTTGGCGTCGATACCCTTGACCAAAGCGTGGGTGATCCGCTCGCGGACTGGGAGGCTGCGCCACTGCGCAACCTTTGCGTCACCGGGTTCTTCCGAGCTGTTGAACCGTTCCGCGATCTCCAGGAGCCGTTCGGCCGCGTCCTCGCGTTGGTTCAGGACGACGTCTTCGATCCGGTCCCGCAGTTCCGGGTCGATCGAGTCGTAGGGCACCAGCGCGCCGGCGTTGACGATGCCCATGTCCAGGCCGGCCTTGATGGCGTGGAACAGGAACACCGCGTGGATCGCCTCGCGGACGGGGTTGTTGCCCCGGAACGAGAACGACACGTTCGAGATGCCGCCGGAGATGTGCACCCCGGGCAGGTTCTCCTTGATCCAGGCGCAGGCCTCGATGAAGTCGATCCCGTAGGTCGCGTGCTCCTCGATACCGGTCGCCAGTGCGAAGCAGTTCGGGTCGAAGATGATGTCCTCGGCCGGGAACCCGACCTGCTGGGTCAGGATCCGGTATGCCCGTCCGCAGATCTCCTTGCGGCGCTCCAGATTGTCGGCCTGGCCCTTCTCGTCGAAAGCCATCACGACGACGGCGGCGCCGTACTTGCGGCACAACCGCGCCTCGCGGATGAACTTCTCCTCGCCCTCCTTCAAGGAGATCGAGTTGACGATCGGCTTGCCCTGCACGTTCTTCAGGCCTGCCTCGATGACCTCCCACTTGGAGGAGTCGATCATCACCGGGACGCGGCTGATGTCCGGCTCGGCCGCGATCAGCTTGGTGAACCGGTCCATCGCGGCGACGCCGTCGATCATGCCCTCGTCCATGTTGATGTCGATGATCTGCGCACCGACCTCGACCTGCTGCAGGGCGACTGACAGCGCGGTGTCGTAGTCCTCGGCCTTGATCAGGTTGCGGAACCGGGCAGAGCCGGTGATGTTCGTGCGCTCACCGATGTTCACGAACAGCGAGTCGTCGGTGATGTTGAGCGGCTCCAGGCCGGCGAGCCGGGTGGCCACCGGGATCTCCGGCACCTTCCGCGGCGGCTTGCCCTCGACGGCCTTGGCGATCTCGGCGATGTGCGGCGGCGCCGTTCCGCAGCAACCACCGACCAGGTTGACCAGGCCGGCGTCGGCGAACTCTGCGATGTAGGAGGCCTGTGCCTCCGGGGACTCGTCGTACTCGCCGAAGGCGTTGGGCAGGCCCGCGTTCGGGTAGCAGGAGACGAAAGTGTCCGCGATCCGCGCCATCTCGGCGATGTAGGGCCTCATCTCCGGCGCGCCCAGGGCGCAGTTGAGGCCCACCGCAATCGGCTTCGCATGCCTGATCGCGTTCCAGAACGCTTCGGTGACCTGACCGGACAACGTCCGCCCGGAAGCATCGGTGATGGTGCCCGAGATGATGACCGGCCAGCGGCGTCCGCGGTCCTCGAACAACGTCTCGAGGGCGAACACCGCCGCCTTGGCGTTCAGCGAGTCGAAGATCGTCTCGACGATGAGGAGATCGGCACCACCATCGACGAGACCGTTGGCAGCTTCGAGGTAGGCGGCGACCAGCTGGTCGTAGGAGACATTGCGGGCTCCGGGATCGTTGACGTCCGGCGAGATCGACGCGGTCCGGGTCGTGGGCCCGATGGCGCCTGCGACATAGCGCGGCTTCTCCGGCGTGCTGAACTCGTCGGCGGCTTTGCGGGCCAGGGCAGCGCCGGCGTAGTTCAGCTCGTAGGCCAGCTCATGCATGTCGTAGTCGGCGAGCGAGACCGCGTTCGCGTTGAACGTGTTGGTCTCCAGGATGTCGGCGCCCGCCGCGAGGTACTCGCGGTGAATCCCCTCGATGATCTGCGGCTGCGTCAGGTTGAGCAGGTCGTTGTTGCCCTGAAGAGCGGTGGGCCATTCGATGAACCGCTCGCCGCGGTAACCGGCCTCGTCCGGCCGGTCCCGCTGGATCGCCGTGCCCATCGCGCCGTCGATCACCATGATGCGCTGGCGCAGCGCTGCGGTCAGTTCGTCGGTGCAGTCGGGGCGGATGTTCGGCACACAGGTGGCTGAATCAACGGCGGTCACGTGCACTCCTTCCGTAACGGAAGGCGTCCTTGACTCTGCCGAGCGTGGCGGATACCGGCGCGGACCCGGAACCGTTGCAACGCCTCTCGACCAGGAAAGTCTACGTCGTCACCATCCGATCGACGTGTGGACGCCGCGGATCCTGTCGGCAATGTAGTAGTCACCAGCCTTAACCAGATTGCAGCCGAACGTATTTCGTCTCGATGACGTCGGGCCGGGTCTCGTTGAGGATCTCCTCGCCCATGGCGCCGGCACCGACCATCACACGCTGGCAACGAACGTCGAGGAGGTCGGTGTCGAAGCGAAGATCGTCAGCACCAGTCACCACACCAGGGTAGTCGGTCGGAGAAGGCTCCTCCTAGCCGCGCAAGCCTTACCCTGAACTCGTGACCCCGTCCAGCTACAGCGGCGCCAAGGGCCCGGACCTGCCCGAACTCCACAACACCATCATTGTTGCGGCGTTCGAGGGCTGGAACGACGCCGGCGACGCCGCCAGTGACGCGCTCGAGCACCTGGACGCGATCTGGGAGGCCGA
>Ga0209254_10000246_pt1 | contig 40292 bp, 37 predicted proteins | sample FrelakmetDIP11DI_FD_187148 | JGI IMG/M metagenome (GOLD analysis project Ga0209254, IMG submission 187148) | Freshwater lake sediment microbial communities from the University of Notre Dame, USA, for methane emissions studies - DIP11 DI (SPAdes)... | ecosystem: Environmental > Aquatic >... | reverse complement strand
GACCACCACGTGCGAGCGCCGCGTGTGGTAGCGCGCGAGCCGCACCGCCTGCATGACCGCCTCGGTGCCGGACATGTGGAAGGACACCTCGTCGAGCCCGGAGATCTCCTTCAGGCGCTGCACGTTCTCCGCGAGGACGGGATGGTAGGCGCCGAGCACCGGCCCGAGCTCATGCGCGCGCTCGGCGCCGCGGGCCATGCACTCCTTGTAGAAGTCGTAGCCGAACACGTTCACGCCGTACGAGCCGGTGAGGTCGTGGAACACGTTGCCGTCGAGATCGGTGAAGGTGACGCCCTGCGAGGACCGCACGACGCTGCCACCCTTCAGGTGCTGCCGCACGTAGCGGCTGTACTGGAACGGCACGCGGTACGCGCTGGTGAACTGCAGGTCGGAGACAGACTCGGCGATCTCGGCGGTGAGGCGTGCGCTCTGCGCGTAGCGCGTGCGGTACAGCTCCGCGAGGCGCATGAAGCCCGCGCGGCGGCGCGCGGCGACCTCGGCCGGCGCCCCGTCGGAGTCGAAAAAGCGCTCGTCGCCGAACTCGTAGTAAGGCACCAGCCGCGCGACGCGGCGCGCCATGCGCGAGTGGCCGGTGAGGGACGGGTGCTTCGCGCGGGAGAGCTCCAGGCGCTGGCGGATGGGCTGCAGCGTCGCGGCGAGGCCGGCGGCGGCAAGGGCGTACAGGGCGAGGGTCGTGTTCATGGTGGCGGCCTCCGGTGGCACGTGTATCCCGGCAGCATTACAAGACCATGACGCTGCGCACCGCGCTGGCCTCCGTCCTGCGGCACGAGGATCTCAATTTCCTCCTGACCAACCGCATTCCGCGCCGCCTCGCGACGCGGTTCATGGGCTGGTTCAGCCGCGTCGAGCACCCGCTGGTGAGCCGCGCCTCGCTGGCGGTCTGGCGAGCGTTCGCCGACCTGCGGCTGGACGAGGCCGAGAAGCGCGAGTTCCGGAGCATCCACGACTGCTTCACGCGCGCGCTGAAGCCGGGCGCACGGACCGTCGACGCCGACCCTGCGGTGCTGGCGAGCCCCTGCGACGCCATCGTCGGCGCCTCGGGCGCGATCGCGGGCACCACCGTGTTCCAGGCCAAGGGCTTTCCCTACGCCATCGAGGACCTGCTCGGCAGCGCCGCCGCGGCCGAGCCCTATCGCGACGGCTGCTACGTTACGCTGCGCCTGACGGCGAGCATGTACCACCGCTTCCATGCGCCGCACGACCTCGTCGTCGAGGAAGTCACCTACATCGCCGGGGACACCTGGAACGTGAACCCGATCGCGCTCGCGCGCATCGAGCGCCTGTTCTGCCGCAACGAGCGTGCGGCGATCCGCACCCGCCTGGCGGCGAGCGGCCACCCGCTGACGCTGGTGCCGGTCGCGGCCATCCTGGTCGCGAGCATGCGCCTCCATTGCCTGGACGTGCTGCTGCACGCCGGCCACCGCGGGGCGAACGTGTTTCGCCGCAACGCGCCTTACGCGAAAGGCCAGGAGATGGGCTGGTTCGAGCACGGCTCGACCATCATCGTCTTCGCGCCGCGCGGCTTCACCCTCTGCGCGCGCGCGGGCAGCGTGATCCGCATGGGCGAGCCACTGCTGCGGCTGCCCTGAACCCGTCCCCGGGTCAGTCCGCTGCAAGGCGCCGCGCGACCCGCAGCGGCTCGTCGTCGTCGTCGTGCAGCCCGTCCTCGTCGAGGTCGGCGTCGTCGTCGTCAGCGGCGAGCGCATCGTCCTCCGCCGCCGCCTCGCCGTCGCCGTAGCTCGCGCCGACCACGGCGTCGATGCGCGCGAGCAGCGCGAAGCGCGCGTCGATCGCCGCCACGCTTTCGTCGGAAAGCGCCGGGGCAAGGCCGCGCTCCAGCGCGTCGTCCAGCAGCCGCTCCTGCAGGCGCTGCAGCGCCTCGAACTGCTCGTCGGTGAGCATCATGTCGTCGTTCTCCCGCGTGTCGGCAAGGCCTGCATTGTTCGGCCGCTGCATTACACCAATTGGAACGGCGTGGATGCTCACCACGGCAAGCTTCATGCCGGCGGCGCGGCCACTGTCGGCTTCATGACATTTGCATAGCACTGCGCGGAATCGCGGCACAGTTCACGCGCCGTCCCGGCTTTATGACGACGGCATGAATCGCCGCGTCTAGATTGGCCGTGCCGGACCCGCCGGCGGACACTTGCACAGGGGGGATGCCATGAGAGGGACGACGATCACCCGCAGCGCCGCGCTCGCCGCCGCGGCACTCGCGCTCGCCACCGCCGGCAGCCAGGCGCAGGAGCGGGCCGCGGCGGGCACGCTCGCCGACGTCCGCGGAAGCCTCGCCAAGTCGCCGGCGATCATGCCCTCGGGCGACCTCGACGAGTACAAGCGCCAGTTCGCGCGCAGCGTCGCCGCGGCGAACACGCGCGCGCTCGCCGACGCGTTGCCGCCGATCCTGAAGTCGGTGGTGGTGCTGGACATCACCATCGGCGCGAACGGCGCACTGGAACGCGTGGTGGTGTGGCGCTCCAACGGCTACACGGAGCTCGAGCGCGCCGCGCTGGAGAGCGTGCGCCGCATCGGCGCCGCGCCGCCGCCCCCGCCGCAGACGCTGCTCGGCGGCCAGTCGGTGCGCTTCCTGGAGACCTTCCTGTTCCGTCCCGACGGGCAGTACCAGGTGCGCAGCATCGCCGGCGAGACGCTCTCCCCGGATCGCCCTACGCTCGTCGTGGAGAGCGAGAGCCGGATGTAGCGTTCCGCGCCGCGCGCTTCACGATTCACCCCGAATTCCTGAGCCCCGCGGCCAGCCCGTTGATGGAGAGGTGGATGCCGCGCTTCACGCGCTCCTCGGCATCGCCGGCGCGGAAGCGCCGCAGCAGCTCCACCTGCAGGTGGTTGAGGGGGTCGAGGTACGGATAGCGCTGGCGGATGGCGCGGGCAAGGAGCGGGTTCCCCCCGAGAAAGCCCTGGTGCCCCGTGATGGCGAACAGCCCGTCACGCGCCGCAACCCACTCCGCCTGGATGCGCCCGAACACCGCCTCGCGCAGGGCATCGTCGGGCACCAGCCCGGCGTAGCGCGCGGCGATGGAGAGATCGGACTTCGCCAGCACCATGTCGAGATTCGACAGCAGCGACTGAAAGAACGGCCACTCGCGCGCCATGGCGCGCAACGACGCCATGCCTGCGTCACCATGCGCCTCGCGGTACTCCCTTACCGCGGTGCCGAACCCGTACCAGCCGGGCAGCATGACGCGGCTCTGCGACCAGGAGAACACCCACGGGATGGCGCGCAGGTCCTCGATGCGCCGCGACGGCTTGCGCGACGCGGGGCGCGAGCCGATGTTGAGCTCGGCGATCTCGTTAATCGGCGTCGCGGAGCGGAAGTAGGCCTCGAATCCCTCCGTCTCATAGACCAGGCCGCGATAGGCGCGGAACGCGGCGGCGGACATCTCCTCCATGGCAGCGAGGAATTCGGGCGGTGCCTCGCCTCCGGCGGCGATGACGCTCGCCTCCAGCGTGCCCGCCACCAGCGACTCGAGGTTGTGACGGCCGCTTTCCGGGTTGGCGTACTTGCTCGCGATGACCTCGCCCTGCTCGGTCAGGCGGATCTGCCCGCCGACGCTGCCCGGCGGCTGCGCGAGTATGGCTTCGTAGCTCGGCCCGCCGCCCCGCCCGACGCTGCCGCCGCGGCCGTGGAAGAGCCGCAGGCGCACCCCGTGCTCCCGGAACAGCCCCACCAGCGCGACCTCGGTCTTGTACAGCTCCCAGGTCGAGGTGACGTAGCCGCCGTCCTTGTTGCTGTCGGAGTAGCCGAGCATGATCTCCTGCACTCCGCCCAGGCTCGCGATCGCCCCGCGCGCGAACGGCAGCGCGAACCAGTCGCGCATGGTGTCCGCGGCGCGGCGCAGGTCATCGATGGTCTCGAACAGGGGCACGATCTGCAGCGCCGACGCGGGCGTCGCGCCCGGCGTGACCAGGCCCGCCTCCTTGAGCATGATCGCGGGCTCGAGCAGGTCCGACACGCCGCCGGTCTTGGACACGATGTAGGTGCGGATCGCATCGCGGCCCCAGCGCGCCGTCACCGCGGCAGCGGCGCGCAGGATGTCGAGCTCGCCGCGCGTCTCTTCCGAGTACGCGACATGAGGCGAGAGCAGCGGACGCCGCGTGGCGAGCTCGCGTGCGAGCAGGGCGATGCGCGCGGGCTCGTCCAGCGCCGCGTAGTCGTCGCAGACGCCGGCCACGGCGAGGAGCTCCGCCACGACGCGCTCGTGCACCTCGGAGTTCTGGCGCAGGTCGAGCGGCGCGAGATGGAAGCCGAACACGCGAACCGCGCTGCGCAGCCGCCGCAAGCGCCCGGCGGCGAGCAGCCCCAGCTTGCGCGCGCGCAGGCTGGCATCGATCACGTCGAGGTCGGCGGCCAGCGCGGCGGCATCGGCGTAGGGCGGCGCCTCGCCCACGGCCCGCCGCAGCGCGGCGTGATGGTCCAGCGCCGCGGCGGTCGCGGCGACGCGCGCGTACACGCCCGTCAGCGCGCGCCGGTAAGGCTCGTCTGCGCGATGCGGCGAGCGGTCGGGCGAGCGCTCGGCCAGCGCTTCCAGCTCGGGCGTGGGCTCGTGCAGCAGGCGAGCCAGGGGCAGCTCGCCGCCGAGCGCGTGGATCTCGTCCAGGTAATGATCGAACGCCGCCGCCGACTGGCGGCGCACGGCGTACTCCAGCATGTCCGCGGTGACGAACGGATTGCCGTCGCGGTCGCCGCCGATCCAGGAGCCGACGCGCAGGAACCCGGCGAGCCTGCTCGCCGCGCCCACCGCGTCCTCGACCGTGAGGTGCAGCTTCGGCACCTCGGCGAGGAAGGTATGGTGGAAGTAGCCGACGCCGTTGTCGATCTCGTCGCGCACCGCGAGCTTCACCCCGCGCAGCATGCGCGTGCGCCACAGCGTCAGGATGCGCCCGCGCAGCTCGAGGTCGAGCGCCTCGCGCTCCTCGTCGAGCAGGCCCGGCGACTCGCGGCGCGCGATGGCCTCGGCGATGCGCCGCTCGCATTCGAGAATCGCCTGGCGCTGCACCTCGGTGGGATGCGCGGTCAGGACGGGGGAGATCAGCGCCGCGCCGAAGAAAGCCGCCAGGGCGGCATCGTCCAGCCCGGCGGCGCGCGCGCGCGCGAACGCGTGTTCGAGCGAGCCCGGCTGCGCGGACGCCCCGGAGAGCCGCAGCGTCCGCCGGCGCCGCGCAAGGTGATGGTCCTCGGCGATGTTGGCGAGGTGGGAGAAATAGCTGAACGCCCGCACCACCGACACGGTCTCGTCGCGCGACAGCGCGTTGAGCGTCGCCTCCAGCGCGGCGCGCGCCTGCGTGTCCTCGATGCGGCGGCTCGCCACCGCGAGGCTGCGGATGCGCTCGATGGTCGCGAACGCCGCCTCGCCCTCCTGCTCCTTCAGCGTGTCACCCAGCAGCCGCCCCAGCAGGCGGATGTCCTCGCGCAGCGGGCCGTCGTCGTCGGGCAGGGGCGTGGCGGTCGGCATGGCGGCATCCGTGTCGGGGGTGAAGCCCGCATGGTGCGGCGGTATGTTGCGCTGCGCAAGGGGAGGTGCGCGACCGCCGCCCAAGCGCCGGCCCACGTCATCGCTTGCCGCTCCGTGCGTGCGGCGCGCCCGGCAGGGGGAGCTCCCAGGTCTCCGCGACCACCGGCACGCCGAAGTCCTCGTGGGTCTCCATGCCGGCCTTCACGAATCCGAGGTCGCGGTACAGCCGCCGCGCCGCGACCAGCACGTCGTGCGTCCACAGCACCACCTTGCGATAGTTGCGCTCGCGCGCGAACGCGAGAGCCTCCTCCACCAGCCGCCGCCCGATGCCGAGGCCGCGCGCGCCCGGCTCCACGTACAGCATGCGCAGCTTGGCGACGGTGCGCGCCTGCTGCACGACGTAGATCGAGCCGACGACCTCGCCATGGCGCTCGGCGATCCAGCAGCGCTCGCGCGCGGGATCGAACTGCTCCAGGAAATCGGCGGCGATCCGCGCGACCAGCACCTCGAAGCGCGCATCCCAGCCGTACTCCGCGGCGTACAGCGCCGCCTGCCGCGCCGCGGTGAGCGTGACCTCGCCCGCGCGCGGCGGACGGATCAGGTACGCCTCGCGCGCGGTCTCCCCGCCCACCAACCGCTCGATCGCGGCCATGGCCTGCACCAGCCGCTCCTGCTCCGCCTCGGGGAGGCGCTTCAGCGTCGTGCGCGTGGCCTCGGTCGCGCGCCGGTTCAGCTCCGCGTAGGCCATGTAGCCCGGCCGGGTGAGGCGCAGCAGCGACTGGCGCGCGTCCTCGGGCGACGTCTGCCGCTCCACCAGGCCGATCTCCGTCAGGCGCTTCAGCAGCCGCGACAGGTAGCCGCGGTCCAGCCCGAGCTCGCGCGCGAGCTCGGCCGCGGTGGGAGTGTCGCGCTGCGCGAGCTCGTAGACCAGGCGGGCCTCCGCCGGCGAGTAGCGGCTGCCCAGCAGGCGCGGGGCGAGCACCCCGACGCGCCCGGTGTAGAAGCGGTTGAAGCGGCGCACGGCGTCGACGCGCCGGTCGAAGGGAGCAGGCATATGCGCATAGTCAATGGAATCGTTGCTTTGGTCAACCATTGCGCCGGCATGCGCGGCGGGTCCCAGAATGGGCATCCCGCCCCATCCGCCTGCGAAGCGAGGACCATGAACGCCGCCCTGCCGACCGCCGCCGCCGCGCTGCACGCCCCCGAGCGCACCATCACCCTGCGCCAGGCGAAGAAGCTGGTCCAGTGCATGGCGCACGACCAGAGCTTCCTGCTGCTCGCGCCGCCCGGCGTGGGCAAGTCCGACATGGTCTACCAGGCCGCGCGCGAGGCCGGGCTGCCCTGCCGGTCGCTGCTCGGGACGCAGATCGCGCCGGAGGACGTGTCCGGCATTCCGCGCATCGTCGGCGAGCGCTCGGTGTTCTGCCCGCCGCGGCTGCTGCTGCCGGAGCGCCCCGAGCCGTTCTGCCTCTTTCTCGACGAGCTGCCCGCCTGCGCGCCCGACGTGCAGAAGGCGTTCTACTCGCTGCTGCTGGAACGTCGCCTCGGCGAGCACGCGCTGCCGCCGGGCACGTGGGTGGTGGCCGCGGGCAACCGCATGCAGGACCGCGCGCTGGTGCGCGCGATGAGCTCGGCGCTGGTGAACCGCGTCACCATCCTGCACCTGCGCGCCGACGCCGACGAGTGGCAGGCGTGGGCGGCAGCGCACGGCATCCGCGCGGACATCCGCAGCTTCGTCGCCTACATGCCCGACGCGCTGACGCGTCCGGTGCCGCCCGATCCGGTGCCGTTCTCGACGCCGCGCGCCTGGGCGTCGCTGTCGCGCGCCCTCGACATGGCCGAGGCGAGCGGCGTGCTGAACGACGACACCCGGCGCGCGCTCGCGTTCGGACGGCTGTCGGCGGAGGACGCCGCGGTGTTCTGTGCGCTGGCCGAGGAGGCCATCGGCGCCATGCATCCGCTCGCCGCCTACGTAGAGCACCCCGAGCGGCTGCCCGCGGGCGACGCGGCGCGCTGGTTCGTCCTCAACTGCATCCGCCAGCAGGTCCGCGACGGCCGGCTGACCGGCGTTTCGCGTGACGCCGTCGACCGCTTCATCCGCAGCCTCCCCGAGGAGCACCAGCTGATGGTGGTCGGCGACCTGGTCGAGCGCTGGGGCGCGCTCGGCGCGGACGACGCCATGCTTGCCCTGCTGCGCGGGGTGGCGCAGCTGTGAGCGCCGCCGGGCCCGATCCTGCGGCGACGCTCGCCCGCATCCGGCGCGGCCTGCGCCTGGTGACCGTGCCGTTCCCGCATCTCGCCGGCCTCGCGGCCGCGGCCCGCGTCACCCTCGACGAACGCGTGCCGACCATGGGCGTGTTCGCCTCGGGGCGCATGGTCGCCAATCCCGCCTTCGCGGCGAAGCTCAAGGACAGCGAGCTGGTCTTCGTGCTCGCCCACGAGATGCTGCACCTCGCGCTGCGCACGCACGAGCGCGCGAAGGGCGCGGACCGGCTCGCGTTCAACTACGCCCACGACTACATCATCAACGACATCCTGCGCGGCGCGCTGGGCTTTACGTACGTGCCGGCGAACGGGCTCGACATGCCCGGCGCAAAGGAGAAGTCCGCCGAGCGCATCCTGCTCGAAATGCGCCGCGACGCGGCGATGCAGGCGAAGACGCAGGTATGGGACGGCCAGCCGATCGCTGCGGGGCGCCTGTTCGGACCGGGTGCCGGCCAGGGTACGGGCCGCGCCGGCGACGGCGAGCCGGGCGACGTGCTCGCCGACGAGGTCGAGCGCGAGCTGTATCCCGACGCGGCTGCGGACCAGGCGGCGCACGCCGAGCGCATGCGCGCCGCGGCGGCCAAGGCCATGGGGCTCGCGCACGCCATGGGCGCCTTGCGCGGCGTCGCGCCAGGGGGTGTCGAGCACGAGGTAGCCGCCGCGCGCGGCGCGTATCGCACGCCCTGGGAACAGGGCCTGCAGCGCTGGCTCGAAGCGGTCGCACCCGGCGAGCGCACCTTCGTGAAGCCCTCGCGGCGCGGCGCGGAGCGCACCGACGTGGTGCTGCCCGGTCGGCGGCGCGAGGGCTGGATGCTCAATGTCGTGCTCGACACCAGTGGCTCGATGACCGACGAGATGCCGCGCGCGCTCGGCGCCATCGCCGACTTCTGCGACGCCGCCGGCATCGACGAGGTGCGGCTGGTCCAATGCGACGCGGCGGTGACCGCCGACGCGCGCGTCACGCCGCAGGACCTGGGCAGCTACCGCGTGAACGGCTACGGCGGCAGCGACGTCACCCCGGCGCTCGCGCACCTCGCGGAGGATCCGCACGTGCAGGCCGTCGTCGTGATCACCGACGGCGACATCGGCTATCCCGACCAGGCGCCGCCCTACTCCGTGCTCTGGATCGTCCCGCCCGCGGCCGCGGGACGCTTCTCCCCGCCCTACGGCCGCGTGCTGCAGATGGAGACCCGACCATGAAGGTGATGCAGGAACTGGTGGCCTACTTCGACCGCCGCGGCCGCCTCGCGCCCGACGAGATCCACGCCCTGCTAGACCGCGGCTTTCTCGCGACCGACGCGCCGCAGAACATGCTCGACCTGTGCGACCCGGTGGGCGCCACGTACTACTTCCGCGTGACCGGGGATCCGGGCGGTCCACTGTGGGGCACCGACGTGTACACGGGGGACTCGACGCTGGCCGCGGCATGCGTGCATGCGGGCCTGCTGAAACCCGGCCAGGCCGGCGTGGTCAAAGTGGTCGTGGAACAGCCCCTCACCCAATACCAGGGTTGCGTGCGACACGGCGTCACCAGCCACGATTTCGGGCGCTATGGGACGGCCTACCGCGTCCTGGCGGTCTGACACCGGCTATCATGGCCGCACCATGGCGCGCCTCCTGCCCTTCCTGATCTTCATCGCGCTGGCGATCGGCTTCGCCATGCTGTTCTCGAACCTCGGCCGCGGCCCGCGCGGCACCTACCGGCCGCGGCCGCGCTGGCGCTTCGGGACCGGCGAGGCGCCGCCGCCGGCACGCCCCGGGACGGTCCACATCGTGCCGCGCGCCCAGCTCGACGGCCTGCGCGATGCCTATTCCAGCGAGCCGCTCGATCCCGACCGGCCGCTCGCGCGCTGCGGCGCCTGCCAGGCGCTGTATCACGCCGAGAGCGTGCAGGCGCTCAAGCGCGAGAACCACGGCCGCTGCGCCGTCTGCGGCGGCACCGACCTCGGCCCGGTGCGCGTCGCCGAGGACGACTGACGCATCTTGCCGGATCGATACCTCCGCCACGCGCTGGTCGAGGGTCTCGACCAGGACGCGCTCGCGCGCCTGCGCATCGCGGTGGTCGGCGCGGGCGCGGTCGGCAACGAGGTGGTGAAGAACCTCGCGCTGCTCGGCGTCGGCGCCATCGACCTCTTCGACTTCGACGTCGTCGAAGTCCACAACCTCACGCGCAGCATCTTCCTGCGCGAGGCCGACGTCGGCACGCCGAAGGCCGCGGCGGTCGCGGCGCGCGCCGCGGAGGTCGATCCGAACGTGCGCATCCGCCCCCTGCCCGGCGACGCATGGGACGCGCTGACGCTCGCGCGGCTGGCAGGGTACGACGCGCTGGTCGCGGCGGTCGACAACTTCGAGGCGCGGCTGCGGCTCTCGCAGCTCGCGCTCATCGCCGGCGTGGACCTCGTCAACGCCGGCATCGACGCGCGGCATGCCGTGGTGGAGCGCTTTCCGTTCTCCGCCGCCACGCTGCCCGCGTGCTACGAATGCCACCTGCCGGCGAGCGCCTATGCGCGCGTCGCCGCGCGCTACTCCTGCGGCGGCCTGCGCCGCGCGCTGCACGCCGAGCGCAAGATGCCGACCACGGCCATCACCGCCAGCGTGGCCGGTGCGCTGGCGGTGCAGGCCGCGCTGGGCATAGGCAGCGCGGACACCGTGCACGCGCGCCGCGTGTTCATGGACACGCGCACCGGCGCTTCCACGGTGTCGGTGCTGGAGCGCCAGGGCGGGTGCGTCGGCTGCGGAGCCTGGCGCACGCGGCCGCGCGTCGTGCCCGGCGCCGGCGGATGGCTGCGCGCCCTGCGCGCGGCGGCGCCGACCGCCGACGCCGTGCGGCTCTCCGACGCGCTCGTCTTCGGCTACGCTTGCCGGAACTGCGGCGCGACGCCGGGTGGCGCACGCTACGTCGGCTGCCGCGCCGCCGCCCTGGACGATCGCATCATGCGATGCGCGCAATGCGGCGAGCTCGCCGCGGACGTGGACATCCGCACCGAGGCGACTGTGGAGGCGCTCGCTGCGCTGTCCGGTCCGGACCACGTGCCGGTGAAGTTCCTGATCACGGACGACGTCGTCGTCGATCTGGAGGAGCTCTGATTCATTCGCCGAATGAATCAGAGCTTCCTCCGAGAGAGGGGGTCAAAGGGGGAATGTTTCCCCCTTTGTTCAGACATTCCCTGGAGGCCGAATGAAGGAAGAGTTCAAGCTGGCGGTGCGCACCGCCGACCAGACCCGCCGCGCCGAGCTCACGCTCGAACGCGAGCGCACTGCGGCGGAGATCATCGAATCGGCCGTCGCGCACTGGGCCATGCCCGCGGACGCCGACTACGCGCTGGTGAACGTCACCACCGGAAAGGCGCTCTCGCCGCACGAGACCCTCGCGCAGAGCGGCGTGAAGGAAGGCGACGTGCTCGAGGTGCAGCCGGTGCTGGTTGCAGGGTGAGCAGCACCCGCCGCGAGGCCGACATCGAGCGCGTCCGCGCCCTCGCGTCCGCCTCGGACGGACGGCTGGGAATCGTCGCGCTGCCGGCGCCCGGCAGCCCGCGCTTCGTGCTCGACCTCGACTACGTCACCGCGGGCTCGCGCCGGTATCCGGCGGAGCGCCAGCCGCGCAGCCGCATCGCCATCGAGCTCGCCGCTCGCCATCCGTTCGAGCCGCCGGTGGCGCGCGTGCTGACGCCCGTCTTCCATCCCAACGTCTTTCCCTCGGGCATCGTGTGCCAGGGCTCGAAGTGGCTGCCGAGCGAAGGCATGGATCTCTTCGTGCGCCGCATCGTGCGGCTGCTCGCGTTCGACCCGCTGCTCACCAACGTGGGCTCGGCGGCCAACGGCCTGGCCGCGCAGTGGTACGCCGCGGCGCTGCGCGCCCATCCGGAGGCCTTCCCGACCGATCGTGCGGCGCTCGCCCTGGGCGAAGCGCCCGCGCGCGTGGTGCGGACCTGCCCGCACTGCGCGCGCCAGCTGCGCCTGCCAGCGGGCCGCATCGGCGCGGTGAAGTGCCCGCTCTGCGATCACGTCTTCGAGGTGACCACCTGATGCGCTGGAAGGACGAACCCGTCCGGCTCGCGCTGCGTCCGTTCGCGGCGCTTGCGGCCGCACGACCCGGTGTCTCGCGGCCCGGCGGTAGCGATGCGCCGTTGGTGCTGATCGATCGCGCCGCGCGCGACGCGGCCTGGCGCCACGTCGCGGCCAGCGGCGTGGAGCGCGGCGGCCTGCTGGTCGGCGAGCCCTTCGCGCGCGACGACGACCCCGATGCCGTCGCGGCGGTGCTGGTGCGCGCCGCGGTGCCCAGCGGGGACGACACCGCGAACGCGATCTCGCTGCGCATGGAAGCGTCGGTCTGGGACGCGGCGCGCGCTGCGCTGCGCGACGGCGAGCGCGTCGTCGGCTGGTTCCACAGCCACCCCGGGATCGGCGCATTCTTTTCCGCGACCGACCGCCGCACGCAGGCGGCGTTTTTCGCGCAACCCTACAGCGCCGGCTGGGTGATCGACCCGGTGCGGGGCGAGGACGCGTGGTTCATCGGCCCGGAGGCGCAGGACGTGGTGAAATCGGGGGTGTTCGTCATCGAGTCCTCGCCTTGACCCTGGTCCGCGCGTGCTGCAACGGCTGATCGCCGAGGTCGGCGGGCGTGCTCCGCTCGCCTTCCGCGTCGAGTTCGCCGACGGCGGCGCCTACCAGAACACGCCCGGCCCGCCGGTGGTGACCTTCCGCTTCCGCAAGCGGCGTGCCGAGGCGCGCACGCTGGTCTACGGCCACGTCGGCATCCTGGAAGCCTATTTCGACGGCGACCTCGACATCGACGGCGACTTTGCCGCCGCCTGGACCATCGGCCTGGACAGCGGATACGCCGACAGCGGGACCTCGCTGCCGGTGCGCATCCGCAACGCCCAGCACGAACTGCTCTACTCCAACGCGACTCGCGCGCAGGCCAAGGCCAACGCGCGCTTCCATTACGGGCACGGCCACGCGTTCTACAGCCGATGGCTCGACGACCCGTACCTGATGTACACCTGCGCCTACTGGAAGGAGGGCACGGCCACGCTGGACGAGGCGCAGGCGAACAAGATCGACCACGTCGCGCGCAAGGCGCGCCTCGCGCCCGGCGACGACGTCGTCGACATCGGCACCGGCTTCGGCGGCTTCATGTTCCGCGCGGTCGAGCGCTTCGGGGTGCGCGGCACGGCGCTCAACACCACGACCGAGCAGGTGGCGTGGCTGCAGGAGGAGGTCTCGCGCCGCCGCCTGCAGGACCGCATCCGCGTGGTCGAGGCGGACTTCCGCGACGTCGACCGCCAGTACGACAAGGTGATCTCCATCGGCGTGCTCGAGCACGCCGGGCGCGACCAGCTGCAGGAGGTGGTGCGCGCGCACGCGGACTTCCTCAGGCCCGGCGGCCTCGGCGTGCTGCACTTCATCGGCCACGTCGGCGTGCGCGACACCGAGTTCTACATCCGCAGGTACGTCTTTCCCGGGGGATGGATCCCGAGCCTCGCGGAGACGCTCGCGGCAATGGAGGCCTGCGGTCTCGAGATTCTCGACGTGGAGAACCTGCGCCGCCACTACGCGCCGACGCTGGACGCCTGGGCCGGGCGCTTCGACCGGCGCTGGCCGGAGATCCACGCGCTCGATCCGGCGAAGTTCGACGAGCGCTTCCGGCGCATCTGGCGGACGTACCTCTACTCCTGCGCCGCCATGTTCCGTTCGCCCGCGTCGCAGACCTGCCTGTTCCAGATCACCTTCTCCAAGGGCAACGTGGGAGGCACGGGCTATCCCATGAGCCGCGCGTTCCTCTACGGCGCGGGCGGCTGAGCATGGACGGGTTCGCGTCGCGCCGCGCCGCCCTCGCCGAGGCGGTGGCACGCGCCGACGCCCGCCTGCCCTGGCGCCTCGCCAAGCGCACGTCCAACCTGTTCCGCGACCGCGAGGCCGTGCCGCACGCGCCGCTCGATCTCACCGCGTTCGACCACGTGCTCGCCGTCGGCGACGGCTGGGTGGAGAGCGAGGGCCTCGCGACCTTCGAGCGCCTGGCGGACGCCACGCTCGCGCACGGCGCCATGCCCTGCGTCGTGCCGCAGCTCAAGTCAATCACCCTCGGCGGCGCGGTCGCGGGTATCGGCATCGAGGCCTCGTCGTTCCGCCACGGGCTGGTGCACGAGACCGTGCAGGAGCTGGAGGTGCTGACCGGCGACGGCCGCATCGTGGTCGCCACGCCGGAGAACGAGCATCGCGAGCTGTTCTTCGCCTTTCCGAACTCGTACGGCACGCTGGGCTACGCGCTGCGCGTCCGCGCGCGGACCGCGCCGGTGAAACGCTACGTCCGGCTCGCGCACGCCCATCACGGCGACGCGCGGCGCTTTTTCGCGGACGTGGAGGCGGCCTGCGCGTCGGATGCGGATTTCGTCGACGGCGTGGTGTTCGGCCCGGACACCTTCGTGCTCACGCGCGGCCGGTTCGCCGAGGAGGCGCCGTACGCGAGCGACTACACCTGGCGCGACATCTATTACCGCAGCCTGACGGCGCGCGACGAGGACTGGCTCGCGACCCGCGACTTTCTGTGGCGGTGGGACACCGACTGGTTCTGGTGCTCGAAGAACGTCGGCGCGCAGAACCCGCTGATGCGTCGCCTGCTGGGACGGCGACGCCTCAACTCGATCTTCTACGCCAGGGTGATGCGCTGGAACGCGCGCATCGGCCTCACGCAGACCCTCGACCGCCTCGCCGGCCGGCATCCGGAATCGGTGATCCAGGACGTGGACATTCCGATCGCGCACGCGGCCGAGTTCCTGCGCTTCCTGCTCGCGGAGATCGGCATCCTCCCGATCTGGATCTGCCCCTTCCGCGCGCTCGACCCCTCGGCGCGCTGGACGCTCTACCCGGTCGACCCCGCCACGCTCTACGTCAACTTCGGCTTCTGGGACGTGGTGCACGCGCCCGAGCCGCATCCCCCCGGGCATTTCAACCGCCTGGTGGAGCGCAAGGTGGCGGCGCTCGGCGGCATCAAGTCGCTGTACTCCGAGAGCTACTATCCGCGCGAGGAGTTCGACGCGCTGTTCGGCGGGCCCGCGTACGCCGCGCTCAAGGCCCGCTACGATCCGCAGGGCCGCCTGCCCGGCCTGTACGAGAAGTGCGTGCAGCGGCGGTGACCGGACGCGTCCTCGTCACCCCTTGATGCAGACCATCGGCTCGAGCCGCGCGACCTTGCGCGCCAGGCCCGCCGCGTCCGCCGCGTCGACCACCGCGTCGACGCTCTTGTAGGCGCCGGGCGCCTCCTCGGCCACGCCGCCGGACGTCGGGCTGCACACCAGGATGCCGCGCGCGGCGAGCTGGTCGACCACCTGCCGGCCCTTCCAGGTGCGCTGCGCCTGGTGGCGGCTCATCGCGCGGCCCGCGCCGTGGCACGCGGAGCTGAACGCACGCGCCTCCGACTCGCGCGTGCCGGCGAGCACGTAGGACGAGGTGCCCATCGAGCCGCCGATCAGCACCGGCTGGCCGGCGGCGCGCAGCGCGTCCGGAAGCTCGGGGTGGCCCGGGCCGAACGCGCGCGTCGCGCCCTTGCGATGGATGTAGAGCCGGCGCTTCACGCCGTCGACCACGTGCTCCTCCACCTTGCAGGTGTTGTGCGAGACGTCGTAGAGCAGCGGCAGGCGCGCCCGCGGCAGGACTTCGGCCACGGCCTCGCGCACCAGATGGGTGAGGATCTGGCGGTTGGCGAGCGCGCAGTTGATCGCGGCGCGCATCGCGCCGAGGTACTCGCGCCCCAGGTCCGAGTCGATCGGCGCGCAGGCGAGCTCCCGGTCCGGCAGGTGCAGGCCATGGCCGGGCGCGGCGATGACCATGCGCTTGAGGAAGTCGGTGCCGATCTGGTGGCCGAGTCCGCGCGAGCCGCAATGGATGGTGACCACGACGTCGCCCTGCGCGAGGCCGTAGGCGCCGGCGATGGCCGCGTCGAACACTTCCGCCACCGCCTGCACCTCGAGGTAGTGGTTCCCGCTGCCGAGCGTGCCCATCTCGTCGCGCTGGCGCTTCTTGGCCTGCGGCGAGACGCATTCGGGCTGCGCATCGGCCATGCGGCCGTGCTCCTCGATGCGCGCGAGGTCCGCCGGCTCGCCCCAGCCGCGACCGACCGCCCAGGACGCGCCGCCGCCGAGCATCGCGTCCATCCCCGCCGCGTCGAGGCGGATCGAGCCGGTGCTGCCGAGGCCCGCTGGAATGCGCGCGAACAGCGTGTCGGCGAGCTGCCGCTGCACCCGCTCGATGTCGGCGCGCGCGAGCCCGGTGTGCAGCGTGCGCACGCCGCAGGAGATGTCGAAACCCACTCCGCCCGCGGAGACGACGCCGCCCTCGGCCGGATCGAACGCGGCCACGCCGCCGATCGGAAAGCCGTAGCCCCAGTGGGCGTCGGGCATGGCGTAGGAGGCCTTCACGATTCCCGGCAGCGTCGCCACGTTCACCGCCTGCTCGTAGACCTTGCGGTCCATGTCGCGCACCAGCGCCTCGCTGGCGTAGATCACGGCAGGGACGCGCATCGCGCCGTGCGGCGCGATCTCCCACTCGTACTCGCTGCGGCGCTCGAGGAGGCTCGTATCCATGGTCAGTTATCTACGCTACGAGGGGGCACGCCCCCTCGTGCTCCCCGAAGCCAGGAAACCTTCGGTTTCACTTCAGACGTCCACGACGGTCTGCGCGACCCAGCCGTCGCCCTCGCGCGCGACCCGCAGCTCGGTGTAGGTCGCGCCCTTCACTTCCACGCTCGGCCGGTGGCGCGCGACGTCGATCGGCTCGCCGTCGGCCTCGGCGTCGAGCCGCGTGCGGTCCAGCTTCACGCGAAAACGGCCGAACAGCATGCGGCGCGTGGCCATTTCGTAGATCAGCGCATCGAGCCAGGCCGCGAGGAGCAGCTCGTCGTCAGGCGCCTCGCATTCGACGCGCACCGTCTCGCGCGGCACGACGCCCGCCGGCTCGGTGATCACCGCAGTCAGCGCGAGCGCCGCCTGCTCGAACGCGGCGGCGCGAGTGGGCCCCCGGCCACGCACGCCGATGTCGGCGCCGTGCGGGAAATGCTCCCACCACACAGCCGGATCACGGATCGGAGAGCGCATATGGTCAGGATACCGCGCCGCAGCAGGGCAAGGCACCCTGCGATCGGCGGATGGCGCCGCCGGCTGCATGATTGCGCTGGGTCAACGGGTCCGCACGGCTAGTTGCTAGGCTGGACTTGGGACGGAAACCGGAGCAAGCCATGAACGTCGGAGAAGTGTGCAGCCGCGTGGTCGTGTTCGCGGAGCGGGACCTGCCCCTCACCGAGGCGGCGAGGCTGATGCGCGATCACCATGTGGGTAGCCTGGTGGTGGTGGACGACAAGGGCGCCGGCCGCCTGCCGGTGGGCGTGATCACCGACCGCGACATCGTCGTCGCGGTGGTCGCGAAGGAGGTGGATCCGCGCACCGTCTCCGCAGGCGAGGTGATGGCACCCGAACCCGCCCTGGCGCGCGAGACCGACTCGGAGCTCGACGTGCTGCGGACGATGCGGCGGCGGGGCATCCGCCGCATGCCGGTGGTCGATGCCGAGGGCAGGCTGGTCGGGCTGATCACGCTGGACGATCTGCTCGGTCTGCTCGCCGAGGAGCTCGGCAGCCTCGCGCGCACTGTCGAGACCGAACAGGCGGCCGAAGCCCGCACGCGACGCTAGCGAGGCGCACGATGCGTGTCTTCGACTCGCGCGCCGACGCCGCCCGGCAGCTCGCTGCGGCGCTCGCCCGTTACGATGGCGCGAATCCGCTGGTGCTCGCCATTCCGCGCGGCGCGGTGGCCATGGGCCGGACGCTCGCCGACGCACTGCACGGCGAGCTCGACGTCGTGCTGGTGAGAAAGCTCCCGGCGCCGTTCAACCGGGAGTTCGCCATCGGCGCGGTCGACGAGACCGGTTGGGTCTATCTGGGCGAGCACGCGGCGCGCGTCGGCGGCGATGCGGATTACGTCGAGCGCGTGCGCCGCGCCGAGCTCGAGACGCTGCGCCGGCGCCGCGCGCAGTACACGCCGTACCGCCCCCCGATCGATCCGGCCGGCCGCGTCGCCATCGTGGTGGACGACGGGCTCGCGACCGGCGCGACCATGATCGCGGCGCTGCACGCCACCCGCGCGCGCAGGCCCGCGCGCCTGGTCTGCGCCGTGCCGGTGGGCGCGCCCGACAGCCTGGAGCGGGTGCGGCCCTATTGCGACGAACTGGTGTGCCTCGAGGCGCCCGAGGAGTTCTATGCGGTGGGGCAGTTCTACCGCGACTTCGGGCAGGTCGAGGACGACGAGGTGATCGCCCTGCTGGCGGCCGCCGCCAAGGCGCCGCCGCGGCCGGAGCGCGGCGGATCCGGCGCGATGGAGGTGCGAATTCCGGCCGGCCGCGCGACGCTCGTCGGCGACCTCGAGTGCCCGCCGGCCGCGCGCGGCGTGGTCGTGTTCTCGCACGGCAGCGGCTCGGGCCGCCGCTCGCCGCGCAACCGCCTCGTGGCGCAGGCCCTGCGCGACGCGGGCCTCGCGACCCTGCTGCTCGACCTGCTGACGCCGCAGGAAGACGAGGACTACGCGCGCCGCTTCGACATCGACCTGCTCACCGAGCGCCTCGCCGCAGCGGTTTCCTTCGTGCGCGAGACGCCCGCGACGAAGGGACTGCCCGTGGGCCTGTTCGGCGCGAGCACCGGCGCGGCGTCGGCGCTGCGCGTCGCCGCAGCGCGGCCCGAGGCGATCGCGGCGGTTGTGTCGCGCGGCGGCCGTCCCGACCTCGCCGGCGAGGCGGCACTGGCGCGCGTCGCCGTGCCGACCCTGCTGATCGTCGGCGGCCGCGACCATGGCGTGATCGAGCTCAACGAAGCGGCGCGCGACGCGCTGGCAGGCTGCGAGTGCGAGCTGGTGCTGGTGCCCGGCGCAACGCACCTCTTCGAGGAGCCCGGCACGCTCGAGCAGGCGGCCGCGCTGGCGGTCGGCTGGTTCAGCCGGCACCTGGCGGGAGGGACGTCATGATCGAGATCAGATCCGGCGATGCGCTGCTGGTGGTGGACCTGCAGAACGACTTCCTGCCCGGCGGCGCGCTCGCGGTCCCGCACGGCGACGCGGTGATCGCGCCCCTGAATGCCTGCGTGGCACAGTTCCGCGCGCGCGGCCTGCCGGTGCTGGCAAGCCGCGACTGGCATCCGCCGGATCACCGCTCCTTCACCCCGCAGGGCGGGCCCTGGCCGGTGCATTGCGTCGCGGGCACGCCGGGCGCAGCATTCGCCGCGGCATTCGCGCTGCCGCCGGACGCGCCGCCGGTGTCCAAGGCGACCACGCCGTCCGTGGAGGCCTACTCGGCCTTCGCGGGCACCGACCTTGCCGAACGCCTTGCTGCGGCGCGCGTGCGGCGCCTGTTCATCGGCGGCCTCGCCACCGACTACTGCGTGCTCAACACGGTGCTCGACGCGCGCAGGCTCGGCTACGACGCCGTCGTGATCGAGGATGCGATCCGCGCGGTGGACGTGCAGCCCGGCGACGGCGCGCGGGCGCTGGCGGCGATGCTCGCGGCCGGCGCGACGCTGGCGTCATCGGCCGAGGTCGCGGGCCACTGAGTGGGCACGGGGCGGCCGTGAACCCGGTGCGCACGCCGCTGCTCACCGACCTGTACCAGCTCACCATGGTGCAGGCGTATCTCGACGCCGGCATGACCGCCACCGCGGTGTTCGAGCTGTTCGTGCGCAAGCTGCCGCCCGGCCGGAACTTCTTCGTCGCGGCGGGCCTCGAGACGGTGCTGCGCACGCTGGAAGACCTGCGGTTCGACCGCGACGACCTCGAGTGGATCCGCGGCTGCGGGCTGTTCCGCCCGGGCTTCGCGGACGATCTCGCGGAACTGCGCTTCACCGGCGACGTGCACGCCATTCCCGAGGGCACGGTGTTCTTTCCGAACGAGCCGATCCTGCGCGTCACGGCGCCGATGCCGGAAGCGCAGCTCGTCGAGTCGCGCCTGGTCAACCTGGTCCATTACCAGGTGCTGGCCGCCTCCAAGGCGGCGCGGGCGGTCCTCGCCGCGGGCGGAAAGCGGCTGATCGACTTCGGCTTCCGCCGCGCCCACGGCGCGGAGGCCGGCCTGCTCGCGGCGCGCGCGAGCTGGATCGCGGGCTTCGACGGCACCGCGACCGCCGCGGCCGCGCCGCTCTACGGCATTCCGGTGTTCGGCACCATGGCGCACTCCTTCGTGCAGGCGCACGCGAGCGAAGCCGCCGCGTTCGAGCACTTCGCCGAGGCCTTTCCCGCGAACGCGGTATTGCTGATCGACACCTACGATACCGTGGCCGCGGCCCGGCAGGTCGCGACGCTCGCGCCGCGTCTGGCGGCGCGCGGCATCGGCATCCGCGGCGTGCGCCTGGACAGCGGTGACCTCGATGCGCTGTCGCGCGAGGTGCGCCGCGTGCTGGACGAGGCAGGACTGGACCGCACCACCATTTTCGCGAGCGGCAACCTGGACGAGTACCGCGTGCGCGCGCTCGTCGCAGCGGGCGCGCCGATCGACGCCTTCGGCATTGGCACCAGCCTGACCACGTCCGCCGACGCACCCTGCCTCGACGCCGTGTACAAGCTGCAGGAGTACGCAGGCGTGGCGCGGCGCAAGCGCTCCGCCGGCAAGGCGACCTGGCCGGGCCGCAAGCAGGTCTTCCGGATGGTCGACCGCGATGGCGGCTGGGACCACGACGTGGTCACCATCGAGCACGACATCCAGCCGGGCACGCCGCTGCTCGACTTGGTGATGGCGGACGGCCGGCGCCTGCGCCCGCCCGAGCCGCTGGCCGCCTCGCGCAGGCGCGCTCGCGACCAGCTCGCCGCGCTGCCCGCGCGCCTGCGCAACCTCGAGGACGCGGCGGAGCCCTATGGAGTCGAAATCGCGCCGGCGCTCGCCGCGCTGGCGCAGGAGGTCGACCGGATGACGGATGCGGCCGTCCCGCCCGGTTGACCGAGGTCAACGGCACCCGGTGCGGGTGGGATAGGCTGAAGGCATACACCGTCCATCCCGGTGATTCCGGACCGAGGAGGCCCCCATGAAAGCAGTCCACGGAATCTGGCAATCCATGCGCCGCGAGGAGCTTCGCGACGAGTTGATCCACGACGCGTACCAGGCCACCCGCAAGTACGCTGAGCCGACGCGGTGCCCCGACTGCGGACTGATATACCGCGAGGGACGCTGGATGCGCGGCGACGTGCCGGCCACGGCGCACGCGGCCGTCTGCCCGGCATGCCACCGCATCCGCGACGGCTTCCCCGCGGGCTACGTGGCGCTGCGCGGCGCCTTCCTCGCCACGCATCGCGACGAGATCCTGCGCCTGGTGCGTCACGTCGAGGATAAGGAGCGCGCCGAGCATCCACTGCAGCGGATCATGACCATCACCGACGAGGGCGGCGAGGTCATGGTGACCACCACCGACGCGCACCTCGCGCGCGGCGTCGCCGACGCCGTGCACCGCGCCTACAAGGGCGAGCTCGAGTTTCACTACAACCGCGAGGACAACCTCCTGCGGGCGACGTGGAGCCGCTGAAGCCGGCACTGCCACCGCACGAGGCCGCGGACGATCCGGAGGCGGCGCAGCGTGTCGCCACGATCGTGACCAGCCCGAGCTATCGGGAGGCTGATCGCGACGTCGATTTCCTCGACCGCGACGAGACGCGCGGCGTGCGGCTGCAGATCGACTATCTCAAGGCCGAGCTGCTGCTGCGCGAGCACGACGTAAAGGGCACCATCGTCGTGTTCGGCAGCACGCGCCTGGCGCCGCTGGCGGAGGCGCGCCGCAGCCTCGACGCGCTGTATGCGGAGCAGGCGGTGCGGCCGGACGACGGGGCGCTCGCGCGGCGCGTCGCGGTGGCCGAGCGCATGCTCGAGAACAGCCGCTACTACGACGAGGCTCGCGAGCTGGGCCGGCTCGTCGCGCGCGCCGGAGCCGCATCTCCGGCGTCGCGCCTCACCGTCGTGACCGGCGGCGGGCCCGGCATCATGGAGGCCGCCAACCGCGGCGCGTTCGACGCGGGCGCAGAGTCGGTCGGCCTGAACATCACCCTGCCCGAGGCGCAGCAGCCCAATCCCTACATCACGCCCGCGCTGTGCCTGCGCTTCCGCTACTTCGCGATCCGCAAGCTGCACTTCCTGATGCGCGCCCGCGCGCTGGTGGCGTTCCCGGGCGGGTACGGCACCTTCGACGAGCTGTTCCAGACGCTCGCGCTGGTGCAGACACGCAGCATCGCGCCGGTGCCGGTGGTGCTGGTGGGCGAGCGCTACTGGCGGCGCGCCTGCGACTTCGAATTCCTGGTCGCCGAGGGCATGATCGCGCCGGAGGACCAGGCGCTGTTCCGCTTTGCCGAGACCGCCGCGCAGGTGTGGGAGACCATCACCGGCTGGCACGCGGCGAACAGCACGCCGCTCGCCGGATAGCCCCGACATGGATGCGTCCACGCCGCTCGCACCGCCCCTGACCGCGTTCCGCCACATTGCGCCCGGGACGCTGCGCCGCGCGCGCGAGCTCTCGGGCGTCGCCTTCGAAACCACGGCGGACCTCGAGGACCTCCCGGGCGTGCTCGGCCAGGCGCGGGCCGTGGAGGCGATCGGCTTCGGCATCGGCATGGCCCACCCCGGCTACAACCTCTATGCCATGGGGCCGGAGGGCGTCGGGCGGCGCACGGTCATCAACCGCCTGCTGCGCGAGCAGGCGGTCAGGCGTGCGGCGCCGCCGGACTGGTGCTACGTGTTCGACTTCGCGGCGCCCACGCGGCCGCGCCACCTCGAGTTGCCTGCCGGCAGGGCACCCGCATTCAAGGCCGACGTCGACCGGCTGGTCGGCGAGCTGCGCCTGGGCATCCCCGCGGCGTTCGAAACCGACGAGTACCGCTCGCGGCGCCAGGAGCTGGAGCAGGAGTTCAGCGAACGCCAGGAGCACGGCATCGGCGAGGTGGGCGAGCGTGCGCGCCAGCAGGGCATCGCGCTGCTGCGTACCCCGGGCGGGTTCGGCTTCGCCCCCATGGAGGGCGACGGCGTGATGGCGCCAGACCACTTCCACGCACTGCCCGAGGAGGAGCGGCGGCGCATCGAGGCAGCCATCGAGGCGCTGCAGAAGGATCTCGAGGTGGTGATCGAGCAGGTGCCGCGCTGGCGGCGAGAGGCGCAACAGAAGCTGCGCGATCTCAATCGCCAGGTGACCCACGGCGTGGTGAACGGGCTGATCCGCGACGTGCAGGAGCAGTACCGCGAAATCCCCGCGGCGTTCGAGCATCTGGCCGCGCTGCGCGAGGACGTGCTCGACCACGCCGAGCTCTTCCAGCAGCCCAAGGACGGCGAGCTGCCCGCCGTCCTGATGCCGGCGAAGAGCGACGGCAGCGAGACGCGCCTGCTGCGCTACCAGGTCAACGTGCTGGTGCACAACGACCCCACCGCGGGCGCGCCCATCGTGTACGAGGACCACCCGACGCACGACAACCTCGTGGGGCGCATCGAGCACGAGTCGCGCTTGGGCGCGCTGGAAACCGACTTCACGCTCGTCAAGGGCGGCGCCCTGCACCGCGCCAACGGGGGCTACCTCCTGGTGGACGCGATCAAGGTGCTCACCGAGCCGCTCGCGTGGGACGCGCTCAAGCGCGCGCTGCGCTCCGGCGAGATCCGCACCGAGACGCTCGCGCACGCGATCGGCCTGGTCAGCACCACTTCGCTCGAGCCCGAACCGATTCCGCTCGAGGTGAAGATCGTGCTGATCGGCAGCCGCATGCTCTACTACCTGCTGCACGCCTTCGACCCGGAGTTCGGCGACCTGTTCAAGGTGATGGCCGACTTCGAGGAGGACATGGCGCGCACGCCGGAGTCCGATGCGCTGTACGCACGCCTGATCGCGACGGTGGCGCGTGGTCACGGCCTGCGCCCGCTCGCGCGCGACGCCGTCGGGCGCGTCGTCGAGGCGGCCGCGCGCCGCGCTGCGGATACCCTGCGCGTCTCCATCGAAATGGCGCCGCTCATGGACCTCCTGGTGGAGGCGGATCACTACGCCGCGGCCTCCGGCGCCGCGACGACCACAGCCGCCGACGTGCAGCGCGCCATCGAGGCGCAGGAGCGCCGCGCCGACCGCGTGCGCGGCCGCATTGGCGAGGAGATGCTGCGCGGCACGCTGCTGGTCGCCACCGACGGCGAGCGCGCCGGCCAGGTGAACGGCCTGTCGGTCGCGCAGCTCGGCGGGTTCGCCTTCGGCGTGCCGGCGCGCATCACCGCGTCGGTACGCTACGGCCATGGCATGGTGATCGACATCGAGCGCGAGTCGGAGCTTGGCGGCCCGATCCACTCCAAGGGCGTGCTGATCCTGTCAGGCTATCTCGCCGCCCGCTACCTGCCGGGCCGGCCGCTCTCGCTCACCGCGAGCCTGGTGTTCGAGCAGAGCTACGCGGGCGTGGAGGGCGACAGCGCTTCCTCCGCCGAGCTGTACGCGCTGCTCTCCGCGGCTGCGGACGTGCCGATCCGCCAGTCGCTGGCCGTGACCGGTTCGGTGAGCCAGCACGGCGACGTCCAGGCAGTGGGCGGCGTGAACGAAAAGGTCGAGGGCTTCTTCGACTTGTGCCGCGCGCGCGGCCTCACCGGCCGCCAGGGCGTGCTGATCCCGGCCGCGAACGTGCCGCACCTGGTGCTGCGCGAGGACGTGATGACGGCGCTGGCCGCCGGCGCGTTCCATCTCTACGCCATCGAGACCATCGACCAGGGCCTCGAGGTGCTCACCGGCATGCCGGCCGGCGAGCGCGATGCGCTCGGTCACTTCCCCGCGGATTCCCTGAACGCGCGCATCGAGGCGCGCTTCGCCGCGCTTGCCGAGCGCGGCGAAGCGCTGCCGCCACCGCGGCGGCCCAAGACACGGCCCGTGCGGCGCGGACGCTCGGGATGAGCTTCCGGCGCATCGTGTTCGGGCTCGGCGCGGAACCGGCGGAGCGCGCGCTCGCCGCCGCGATGGAGATCGCCCGCGCGACCGAGGCTGCCCTGCTCGGCCTGTTCGTGGAGGAGCGCGAACTGCTCGACCTCGCCGGGTTGCCGTTCGCGCGCGAGGTCGCCTTTCCCGCGGCCACCGGGCGCGCGCTGGACACGGCCTCCATGGGACGCGCGCTGCGCGCCCGCGCGCAGGCCGCCCAGGCGCGCCTCGCGAGCAGCCTCGCCGGTGCCACGCTCCAGTGGCGCTTCGAGGTGGTGCGCGGCTCGGCGACGACGGCGGTGCTCGAGGCGGCGGGCGAACGCGACCTCGCGGTGATCTCGCTCACCGCCGGCGTGCGGGTCGACGCCGCACGGACCCGCGCGGCCGCCCTGCGCGGCGTGCGGCAGGCGCGGCGCGCCGCCCTGCTGCTGGGGCCGCGCTCGGTGCCGCGTGCGCCGCTGGTCGCGGTGCTCGCGCCCGGTGCATCCCCGCGCGAGACGCTCGCCGCGCTCGGCGCGCTGGCACGCAGTTACGATGGCGTGGGCGTCGACGTGCTCGCGCTGCCCGGCAGCGCGGGCGACGCGGAACTGGACGCGGCGGCGCAGGCGCTCGGCCTGCGCTTGCGCACGCGGCGCCTCGAATCGGCCGCGCATCTGCCCGACGCGCTCGTCCAGGCTTCTGCCGGCCTGGTCGTGCTCGCCGGCGGCGAGGGCATCTGGGAGATCGGCGACGCGCTCACGGAATGCGCGTCCTGTCCGCTGCTGGTGCTGCCCGGGCCGGCAGGCTGAAGCGCGCGATCAGTACTGCGGCGCCGCGCGTCCGGACGCGCCGGAGGCCTCCTGCGGAATCGACGCGACCACGCAGTCGGTGGTGAGGATCAGGCCGGCGATCGACGCCGCGTTCTGCAGTGCCGTGCGCGTGACCTTGCAGGGGTCGAGCACACCCATCGCCACCATGTCCCCGTATTCGCCGCTCGCGGCATTGAAGCCGAACTCGCCGCTGCCGGCGACGACGCGGTCGAGCACCACCGACGGCTCCAGCCCCGCGTTGGCGACGATCTGGCGCAGCGGCTCCTCGACGGCGCGGAGCACGATGCGGATGCCGCAGTCCTCGTCGTGGTTCACGCCGGCGGGTTCGCCGAGCGACTGGCGCGCACGCAGCAGCGCCACGCCGCCGCCGGGCAGCACGCCCTCGGCGATGGCGGCGCGCGTCGCGTGCAGCGCATCCTCGACCCGCGCCTTGCGCTCCTTCATCTCCGCCTCGGTCGCCGCGCCCACCTTCACCACCGCCACGCCGCCGGCGAGCTTGGCGGTGCGCTCGCGCAGCTTCTCGCGGTCGTAGTCGCTGGTCGCTTCGTCCAGCTCGCGGCGCAGCTGCTCGATGCGCGCGGCCACCTTTACGGGGTCACCGGCGCCGCCGACGAGGGTGCAGCTCTCCTTGTCGACCTTGACGCGCCGCGCACGGCCGAGCTGCGCGAGCTCGGCCCGTTCCAGCGTGAGCCCGGCCTCCTCGGTGATCACCGTGGCACCGGTCAGCACGGCGATGTCGGCGAGCAGCGCCTTCCGGCGGTCGCCGAAGCCGGGCGCCTTCACGGCACAGGCGGTCAGCACGCCGCGCAGGTGGTTCACCACCAGCGTCGCGAGCGCTTCGCCCTCGACCTCCTCGGCGATCACCAGCAGCGGCCGCTTGGCGTCGGCGACCTTCTCCAGGACGGGGAGCAGATCGGCGATGGCGGCGATCTTGCGGTCGGTGACCAGGATCAGGACGTCGTCCAGGACCGCCTGCTGCTTGTCCGGCACGGTGATGAAGTACGGCGACAGGAAGCCGCGGTCGAACTGCATTCCCTCGACGACCTCGAGCTCGCTCGCGAGGCCCGAGCCGTCCTCGACGGTGATGACTCCCTCGCGTCCGACGCGCTCCATCGCCTCGGCCACCAGGCTGCCGATGGCGGCGTCGTTGTTGGCCGAGATGCCCGCCACCTGGGCGATGGCGGTGCGGCCCTCGCAGGGCTTGGCGAGGCGCTTCAACGCCTCCACGATGCCCTCGACCGCCTTGTCGACGCCGCGCTTGAGATCCATGGGGTTCATGCCGGCGGCGACGTACTTCATGCCCTCGACCACCATGGCAGTCGCCAGCAGCGTCGCGGTGGTGGTGCCGTCGCCGGCCACCTCGGAGGTCTTCGAGGCGACCTCCTTCGCCAGCTGCGCGCCCATGTTCTCGAAGCGGTCGGGCAGCTCGATGGCGCGCGCGACGACGACACCCGAGTTGATCACCGTCGGCGCGCCGAAGTCGCGCTCGAGCATGACGGTGCGTGCGCGCGGCCCCAGCGTACCGCGCACCGCGTCGGCGAGGGTCACGACGCCGCGGAGGATCTTCTCCCGTGCGGCGTCCCCGGTGAGAATGCGCTTTGCAGTCATGAATTCAGGCTAGCAGCGCGCGTCCGCGCGGCCTTTGACCCGCCTCAATGGCGCGTCAGGAAGAGCGGCACAGCTGCCGCGGTGAGGATCCCCGCCGGCACCACCCACGCGAGCAGACCGCGCAACCGCGCGGCGCGGCGCGGCGCGAGGCCCAACTCGTCGCCCAGCAGTGCCGCGGGCAGCACGCGGCCCGCGAACAGGGCGAGTCCCAGCCCGCCCAGGGGCAGCAGTGCGTTCGACGTCACGTGATCGAGCGCTTCGAACGCCGTCGCGCCCTCCAGGCCGGGAACGAACCCGAGCGGATGCCAGTCCGCCAGCACGTTGAAGGAGAGTACGGTCGCGAGCCCGGCGACGAAGCACGCGGTGGCGGGCACGAGGGCGGCCTGCGGCCGCGGCCAGCCGCGGCGGCGCGTCAGCGCCGAGGCGGCCAGCTCCAGCATGGAGATGGCCGACGCGAGCGCCGCGAACACCAGCAGCACGAAGAAGAGCACGGCGGCCAGCGCGCCGAAGGGCATGCGGGCGAACGCGAGCGGCAGCGTCACGAACACCAGGCCGGCGCCGCTTGCGGGATCGAGGCCATGCGCGAACACCAGCGGAAACACCGCGAAGCCGGCGAGGAACGAGATCGCCGTGTCGGCCGCGACGGTGGTGATGGCCGCGCGCCTCAGGTCGATGGACGCATCCGCATACGCGGCGTAGGTAATCATCAGGCCGAGGCCGACGCCGATGGAGAAAAACCCCAGGCCTAGGGCCTCCAGCGCCGCGCCCGCGGTAATCGCCCCGGGATCCACGCGGAACATGAAGCGCGCAGTGGCTGCGAATCCGCCGCCCGTGATGGCGTAGGCAGCCAGCCCCGCGAGCAGCACCACCAGCGCCGGCATGAGCACCTTGCAGGCGGCCTCGATGCCGCCGCCGATGCCGCGCGCGACGATCACCGCGGTGATGGCGAGGAACGCCGCATGATAGGCGGTCATGCGCCAGGGCGAGGCAAGCAGCGCGTCGAAGCGCGCCTGCACCGCGGCGGGATCGGTGCCGGGGAGTCCGGCAAGCGCCGTCTCCACCGCGTACGCGAGCGCCCAGCCGCCGATCACCGAGTAGAAGCTGAGGATCGCGAGGCCGGTGAGGATGCCGCCGATGCCCAGCCACGCCCAGCGCGGCGAGGCACCATGGGCGGCGGCAACCGCCGCGATGCTCGCGGCCGCGTCGCCGCGCCCGCGGCGGCCGATGGCGAACTCCGCGAAGAGCAGCGGCACGACGATGAGCACCAGGCCGGCGACGTAGAACAGCACGAAGGCGCCGCCGCCGTTGGCGCCGACCTCGTAGGGGAACTTCCAGATGCTGCCGAGGCCCACCGCCGAGCCGACGGCTGCAGCGACGAAGCCCGCGCGTCCGGACCAGCTTTCGAGGCGGGCGCCCATGCGGCGGCGTCAGCGCGGCCGCAGGCGTTCGGGCGAGAGATACTGCAGGCGAAAGGTCTCGAAGGGCACGTCGTCCGCCGCCTCGATGCGCGCCTGCGCAGCCAGGGACTCCGCGGCGATGCGTCGCCGGCGTTCGGTCTCGTCCCGGCTCAGGCGGTCGTTCGCGAACAGGGCACGATGCGCGCGCGACTGGGCGAGCACGAAGGCGTTGTGGGTGCTGCCGTGGCGCGCGCGCATGGCCTCCAGCACGCGCGCAGACGGCAGCGTTTCGGGCGCGTCGAGCGCGGCGCGCGCTGCGCCCAGCGCGTGGCGGTAGGCCCCGCCGCCGCAGGCCTCGTCCAGCGCCGCGGCCACCGGCACGCATTCCTCCAGCACCTCCGCGGCCCATGCGCGCAGGGCCACGCGGCGCCCGCCGCGCTCCAGCTCGAGCCCCGGCTCACGGCCGCGTGCGGCGACCAGTTGCTTGTTGCGGCCATTCCGCGCGAGTTCCGCGGGCGTGTCCGGCGGACTGTCGGTCAGCAGGCAGTGCAGCAGGAACACGTCGAGGAAGCGCATGGTCTGCGCGGATATGCCCACCGGCAGGAACGGGTCGAGGTCCATGGCGCGCACCTCGACGTACTGCACGCCGCGTTCGCGCAGCGCGTGCAGCGGCCGCTCCAGCGGGCGGATCACCCGCTTCGGCCGGATGGTGCTGTAGAACTCGTTCTCGATCTGCAGCAGCGTGGTGGCGAGCTGCCGGTAGTCGTCGCCGTCGCGGATGCCGATCGCCTCGTATTCCGGATAGGGCGTGGTGAGTGCGGCCTCGAGCGACGCGCCGTAGCTCTCGAGATCGTTGCAGCTCACCGACAGCGAGTCCTGCGCCTCGCTGAGATAGCCGAGCCGCCCCATGCGCAGCGTGGTGGCGTGCGGCAGATGCATGGTGCCGGGCGCGAGCTCGACGAGCTCGTGCGTGCGCCCGGCGACGAAGGTCGAGCACACCGCGGGCGAGGCGCCGAAGAGGTAGAACAGCAGCCACGCATGGCGCTGGAAGTTGCGGATCAGCGCAAAGTAGCCCGCGTTCGGGTCGGCGTGCTCCGCTACCGGCCACGCCGAGTCCGGCAGCGAGAAGTTGTAGTGGATGCCCGAGATGGTCTGCATCCGCCGGCCGTAGCGGTGCGACAGGCCCACGCGGTACACCGTCTTCGCGCGGGCGACGTTGGCGCTGCCGTAGCGCGCGATCGGGATCGCGTCCTCCGCGGGCAGGCCGCACGGCATGCTCGCGCACCACAGCATCTCGTCGCCGATGTGCGCGTAGACGAAGCGGTGGATGTCCGTGATCTCGGCGACGCACGCATCCGCGTCAGGGTGCACGCCGGTGATGAGCTCGAGCTGCGCCTCGGCGAAGTCGGTGGTGATGTGCTCGTGGGTCAGCGCCGAGCCGAGCGCCGGCGGATGCGGCGTCAGGGCGAGGCGGCCGTCGGCGGTGACGCGCAGGCTCTCCTTCTCGATGCCGCGGCGCAGGGCGCGCAGCACTTCGGGAGGGAGCTTGCGGAGGCGGGGGAGCAGGCTGGTCATGGGGCGGGCGGTACGGCTTGCACGCCGAGATTAAGCGATTTTGCGGTTTGCGTCGCGCGCGGGCGCCGCGGCGCCCGCGGGTGTAACCTCCGGGCTTTCCGCAGCCCTAGGCGCCGCGCCTGCGCGGCGTCCGCCTCGTTCCCGCGCCGCCCGCGCGCCGCGGCCGCAATCCTGCCGATGCCCGCACGCACCCACGAGCTCGCCTTCCGGCACGAGACCGTTCGCATTCCCGCGATCGGGCTCGCGGCGGCGCTGTCGCTCGCGATCCACGCGCTGGTGCTGTTCGTGTGGCTGCCCCAGTTCGAGCCCGTGCGCCTCGACGCGGCCGGCGAGAAGGAGGGGCCCACCAGTCTTGTCGTGCAGCTCACCCCCGAGCGTCAGGCGGCGCCGGCGCCCCGCGCCGCCGCGCCGTCCGCGCAGGCGGTTCCGCCGCCGCCGCGGCGTGGCCTGCCGGATAAGCCGCGCGCGCGCGCGCCTTCACCGCCGCCTGCGGTGCCCTTCAACCGGCCCACGCCCTACGTGCCTGCGCCCGCGGAGCAGCCGCCCGCGGCCACCCCGCCGGAAGGCGACCTCGCCGCGTACATCGAGCAGCGCCGCCGCGCGCGCGGCGAGACCGATTCGCGCGCCGCGCTCTCGCGGGAGATCGCGCCGCCACAGCGGGAGGAAAGCGAGGAGGAGCGGCGCCGGCGCATCGTGGCAGCCAACCTCGGCCTGGATCGCGCGCCGTCCTTCGGCGGCGATCCGCGCACCGGCGGCGGCATCTTCCAGATCACGCGCCTCGGCTACAGCGACGCCGAGTTCGTCTTCTTCGGGTGGAACAAGGACATCAAGCGCAACTCCCGGCAGCGCATCGCGGTCACGAAGGGCGACAGCCCGGACATCGAAACCGCGGTGATCCGCCGCATGATCGCCATCATCCGCGAGCATGAGCAGGGCGACTTCACGTGGGTCTCGCACCGCCTCGGGCGCGACGTGACGTTGTCGGCACGGCCGGCGGACACCGCCGGCCTGGAGGACTTCCTGAAGCGCGAGTTCTACGGCACGGCCGCGCGCTGATGCCTCAATCGGGGCGCGGCGCGAAGCGCACCGTGCCCGCGAGCGTTTCGCCCGGCGCGAGCGTGCGTGCGCCGGTGTCGGCGACACCCGCCTGCGCGAGCTGGAAGCCGTTGTTGAGATGGCTCGCGGGCTCGACGCAGAAGAAGCTGCGCCCCGGCGGCGTGTACACCACCAGCGTGCCGAAGGCCTCGCTCGCCTCGATGTCGAGCACGAGCCCGCGCTCGGGCCAATCGAGCCGCGCGCGGCGCGACCAGCCCGCGAAGCAGTTGTCCAGCGCCGTGCCGGCCAGCACTCGGCCCGCGGAGAAATCGAGCGGCGGCGCGAGCGCTTCGGGATGCGTCGGCAGCACGTCGGCGTCGGCATGCCATTGCGCGGCGACGTGCGTCGTGAGCGTGGCGAGCGGCGTCGCGGGAAAGAACGGATGCAGGCCGATGCCCGCGGGCATCGGCGCGGCGCCCGTGTTGCGCAGCTCCAGGGTGATCTCCAGCACGTCCGGACCGAGCGCTAGCGACTGCCGCGCCGCGTAGTCGAAGGGCCAGTGCGCATCGGCACCATGCGCGTGGCCCATCACGAGCGCCGCCGCGGAAGACTGCTCGACCGTCCACGGACGCTGCCAGCCCAGCCCGTGGATGGGATGCGGCGCGTATCCGGGCAGGCAGGCGAGGTTAAGCTCGCCGTCCGGCGTGGGCAGCCTTCCCCCGGCAATGCGATTGGAGAACGGCACCAGCGGAAAGCAGGCGAGATCGTGCGCGCTGCACGCGCCGGTGACGGCAAGCCGGCGGAACACCTCGTGCGCGCCGCAATCGAAACGCGCGATGCCGCCCCCGCATTGGGGGAGCACCTCGACGGCGAGATCGCCTGCTGCGATAACGTGAGACAAGACACCGCCGGGGTATGGGTTGCGAGCATCTTACGCAACCCGCACGCCGGCGGCATGACGATTTCAACGCCATCCCTCGCGGCCCGGCCGCGGGCGGCACGGACTCAGCCGCCGCGCGACCGCCGCGCGGAGTACCCGAGCAGCGCGAGGCCGGCGAGCAGCATTGCCCAGGTCGAGGGCTCAGGCACCGCGGCCACCTGCAGGTCATCGACGACCGCGAACGGACCGGAGATCACGAACGCTGCGATGTCCGCGGACCCGCGGCCGATACCGTAGAACGCGCCTTCGTTCTCTCCGCCCGGCGTGAGGATGGGAACCTCCCAGTCCTCCAGCACATTGCCCGCCGTATCCAGCGCCGCGAGGTAGAGCGGCAGCGGCAGGGAACCGGAAACCCCAAAGGTATAGGTCGGATCGTAGTTCATGAATCCACCCACGCCCTGCACCGGCTTGTCGAAGGAGAAGCGCATCGCGACGACGCTCCCGTCGGAGGCGAAATCACCGTCCACGCCGGCGAAGGTCTTGCCCTGCGACCACCGTCCGTTGCCGCCGCCGAGCGCGGAATCCTCGAGGTACCAGATCCCCAACGGCGCCTCGCCGAGCGACCCCGGCGCGCCGGAGGTCGAGAAGGTCACCCCGCGTCCGAGGACGACCGGCGACGTGAGGTTCGATCCGGCAGGCGCATTGAAGCCCAGCGTGAAGGCAAACGGCGTGACGGGCAGGTCGGCGGGAGAGGTGACCAGATCCGCATGTGCCGGCAGGGCGGCGAGGGCTGCCGCCCCGACGGCAGCCCGCAACGCGAGCAAAAGTCCTTTCATGGTCGCCATCGTCATCACGTCCCGATGATCCCGCCGTCGTCCTTGGTGATGACCACCGTCGCGGAGCGCGGACGCCCGGACGGCCCGTAGCCCTGAGTGTGCGGCCAGTTGCTCGACTCGGTCGGGTTGGACGCCTTGGCGCGATCACCCGGATGCTGGATGTTGACGAACATCGTCTTGTGATCGGGCGTGGTGATCACGCCGGTCACCTCGCAGTCCGTCGGGCTGGTGAGGAAGCGCCGCGTTGCCCCGGTATTGGGATCCGCGCACATCATCACGTTGCCGCCGATGTTCTTCCAGTCGCCCTTGCCGTCGCCGGCCTGGTCGGTCTGGATCCAGAGGCGCCCGTAGTAGTCGAACCAGAGCCCGTCCGGCGCACCGTAGTCGTCGCCGTTGATGTTGCCCTCGTAGATCTTGCGGCTGAACTCTGGGTCGGCCGGGTCCACGCCGATCAGATTGGCCTTGTTGTAGCTGGCGCCGATGGTCTTGGGGATGTTGGCGTTCTGGCTGTCGCCGCACTGGACGAAGAGGTCCCACTTGAACGTCGTGGACTTGACGCTCTTGCCATCCTCGCGCCAGCGGATGATGTGGCCGTAGTCGTTGTCGGGCCGAGGATTCGCCGTATCGACCGGCGGATTCGCACTGGCCGCTGTGGTCGTGCCTGCCGCGCTGTTCGAGGACGAGGGCGTGTTGCCGCGGCGGGAGTTGTTGGTGAGCGTGCAGTAGACCTCGATCTCGGTGTAGCCGAGCACGCGAGGACGCGCGGCACACCACTCGGGGCGGTCCATCATGGTGGCGCCCAAGAGATCAGCCGCCTGGCGGGTCTTGATCAGCACCTCGGCTTGGTTGGCGAACCCGTTCGCGGCGGTAAGCCCGTTCTGCCCGTGAATCAGGGGCAGCCACGCGCCAGTACCGTCGGCGTTGAACTTCGCCACGTAGAGGGTTCCGGCGTCCAGCATGTCGCGGTTCGCGGCACGGTTGTTGGGCGTCAGCGCCCGCTCGCAGACGAACTTGTAGATGTACTCGTTGCGCTCGTCGTCGCCCATGTAGAACGCGACGTGATTCGAGTCGTCCACGACCTCCTGCGCGCTTTCGCACTTGAATCGGCCCATCGCGGTACGCTTGACCGGGACGCTCTTGGGATCGAACGGATCGATCTCCACGCGCCAGCCGAAGAGATTGGGCTCGTTGCGGTTGACGTTGCAGTTGAACCGCTCGTCCACCTCGGTCCAGCGGTAGCCGAAGTCGTAGACGCCGGAGAACGTGCCGTTGGAGTTGAAGACGGGCAGGCCGACACCATAGCGGCGCAGTTCGACCGGGACCTGGTTGATGTAGGCGGTCCGCTCGCTGCTGCTGTAAACGCGGGCGGGATTAGCGGCGTACTCAGCGTCCAGCGCGGGAATGCGGAACCCGAAGTAGCCGTTCCAGTTCTCCTCGCAAGCGAGGTAGGTGCCCCAGGGTGTGTAGCCGTGCGCGCAGTTGTTGAGCGTCCCGTACGCGGTGAAGCCGTCCGTGGTCGTGCCGGTGTCGACGGACCCCGTCGGCGTGATTTCGTAGCTCTTGGCCTTCATGGCGGCATCACCCGCCGCGGGCCCCGCGATGCGTGTCTTCGTGTTGCCCGTCACGCGCCGCCCGAAAGGCGAGCCTCGCTGCACCTGCCACTTCTTGCCGGCCTTGAACACCTCCACTACCGAGACGCCGTGCGCCGCCTGGGACTTGCGCACCTTCTCGATGGTGACGCCGGCGCCTCCGGTCAATCCATCGGCACCGTGCAGCTGCTCCTCGTCCGTGTACTCATGGTTCACGACCAGCAGGCCGCGCTGGCTGGACACGCCCAGGTTGCCGCCGCCGCGCGTCGGGAACGGGAAGAAATGCATGCCGTCGTTGTGCATGCCGTACTGCTTCTCCTGGTCCGCCGCGGTCTGCGTCGCTGCGACATCCCAGTTCTGCGCGCCGGGCATGATCGGATCGCCCCAGGCGACCAGCACCTCCGCCGTGTATCCGGCTGGAACGCTCACCAGGTCCTTCTCGAGGAGATCGGTCGCAGCGTTCAGAAGGTTCGCGGAAATGCTGTCGAAGCCGATGCCGGCGAAGCCCAGGCCGGGCGCGATCGGCGCGGCTTCGACGGTCCGCACAAACCCGCCAAGGGAAATGCCTCCCATCGCAGCAAGAACGCTGGCGCTGACCGAGGTCCTGAGAAAACGACGGCGGCTCTCATCCACCCGCGCGATCACGTCGCGGATGCTTTCGTTGCCGGAGGGGTTCAGCGTGACGTCGTTGGTGGGGTGCTGCCTGCCTTTCATGCATCGCTCCTGGATGTTTTGGAGGGGGTGGCGAGACTTCGTTCCGGCGTCTGGCGGCCGAAACGTTCAGGCGTGATGCTGAGGGAGGCGTGTTACCGGAGTAGGGGATGCCTTCTGACAGGAGGAGGTCCGAACGGACTAGGTCCCGGAAGGGAACTGCAATACGCGCGCGGGGGCGAAACGGCGCAGACAGCCTGGCGGGCCGCCTGCGCCGATAGCGGGAGTGGCGCCTACTCCGCGTGCGCGCCCGGCGCCACGCCGCCCGTGCCGCGCGCGTAGAACTCGTCGCTCACCACCTGCGGCGCGACGCCGCCGGTGCCGCGGTGCCAGTCGCGGTCCTCGACCTGCGGCGCGGTGCCGCCGGTGCCGCGCGAGTAGAAGTCGTCGCCGTAGGCCTGCGGTGCGACACCGCCGGTGGAGCGATACCAGTCGTCGGCCGCGACTGCGGGCAGCGCGACGAGCGAGGAGGCGAGGGCGAGGCCGGAAACGAGCGTCTTGAGGTTCAGCATGATGTTCTCCGATGTATGGCGGGTGGTTGGTCGATTCGGTGATCGTCTTGCCTGTCATTTGCGGCTGCGATCTGACCTGTAGTACGTCGCCAGTGCCCGCAAGGTTTCATCGGGAGTGTTCGGATTACACGAATTGATTTTTCCTGCGTGAGGTGTAACCGCGACGCTGCCGCGGACGAAATGGCTCGCCTCAGCGAGGGCAGAGCGGCAGCGCAAGCGCCTGCAGCACTTCGCCGCCGGCCTCCTGCACGAATGCGACCAGGCCGGCGCGCTCGTAGTCGATGCCGGCTCGGACGGGCAGCACGCGCGTATCGTGCAGGCGGCCGTCGCGGTCGAGCGGCAGCGGCCCCACCCACTCGCGCACCACGAAGTCGTGAGCGAGCGTCGCGCCGCGGTTCTCGCCCGCCCGGACCTGCGAGACGAGGCCGCTTTCGTACAGCGCGAGGTAGACGCCGGGCGCGCGCATGCCGCTTGCGGACGCATCGGCCACAAGGGTCACCGACCAATCCTTGCCGTCGCGGCGCTCGAGCGCCAACTTGATCCGCGCACGCGCGGGTGTCCGCTCCGCCTCCAGCAGGCGCGAGAACGTGCCGGAATCGCGCCAGCCGCGGAAGTCGCGCCCGTTGACCTGCAACTGCGGGGTGTAGATCACGCGACTCGCCGCGCGCTGCGCGGATGCGCGCTGCCGGGCCGAGTGTTGCGCCGACGCGTAGGGGTCGCGCCAGCCGAGGTGGTCCCAGTAGTCCACGTGCAGCGCAAGCGGTACCGCACGCCCCGCGCGATACGCCTCCGCGGCGACCGTGGCCAGCCACCGATCCGCGGGCGGACAACTGTCGCAGCCTTCGGACGTGTAGAGCTCCACCAGCGGTACCCGGGTTGCGCCAGACTCGGCGGAACACATCTCAGGCGCGGCTCCCGCATGCGCCGCCTGGAGGGCAAGCGCGGCGAGCATCGCAACACACTGCACCCTCGGCGTCATGCAGCGCTCTCCCGGGAAGGACCGACGCCACCCGGCGTCCGACGCGAAGTACGGACGCTGCGCGAGACTGGATGCAACCGCCCGGCCGGGAGTGGCTGCACCCCCGTGCCGGGCGCCAGCCGGCGCCGTCAGTTGGACGAGCCGTACACCCGCTGGATCTCGGCAATGCTCTTGGCGACGTCCTGGGCGGAGAGCTTGCCCGTCTTCGCCTTGTCCATCATGTCGAATTTCTGCTCCATCATGGCCATGAACTCGGCCTTGGAGATCATGCCGTCCTTGTCCTTGTCCATGGCCTTGATCATGTCCATGCTTTTCTGCGCGTAGGCGACGGGCGGGACGAAGGCGAGGGTGGCGGCAACCAGCGCCGTGGCGAGCGAAATGGCTTTCATGTTCAGATACCTTTCTTTGGTGGTGACAGTCCCGGCGCCGCACCGCACCTGCGACGGATCGGGCGAATCGGATCAGCGAGCGGTGAGTGGAGTCTAGAAATGCGTCGGCGCAAGGCCCATTCGCACGGTTACGGGCGCGATGCCGGAGGCCCGCACTCGCACGGCAACGCATCCGCGGCAGGCCGCTGGATCGCTTCGGGAACTACGTATTTGCCGCAGGCCGAGGTCCGGATTCAATCCAGTCACCCCCCCATTGCGGATTGACCCCATGTCGCGACGGCGCGGCGCCTCGCCGATGACCACACAGGTCCCGGGCGTGCCACCCGATGTCCTGCTCGAGCGCCTCGCCGAGGCGACCGCGCCGCTCACCGGCACGCCGTTCTTCCGGGCGCTGGTCGAGAACTGCGCGCGCGCGCTCGGTTTTCGCGAGGTCTTCGTGACCGAATGCGTCGCGGCCGGCGCGAGCCGCGTGCGGATGCTGGCGCACTGGCGCGGCGGCGGCTTCGCGGAGGACGTCGAGTACGAGCTAGCGGGCACGCCGTGCGCCCGCACCATCGGCGAGGCCTGTCCCACGTTCATCGGCGATGCGCTCGAGACGCTCTACCCGCATTGTCCCGGCGATCTCGCCTATCTCGGCGTGCCGGTCTTCGATACGGCGGGCAAACAAGTCATCGGCCATATGGCTTTCTACGACGACCGGCCGCGCGAGAACATTGCCGCCCTGCCGGTCTTCCGCATCCTGGCGGCGCGCACGGGTGCGGAGCTGCTGCGCAGGCGCGCGGAAGCAGCGCTGCGCGAGGGAGAGTTGAAGTACCGCCTGCTGGTGGAAAACCAGACCGACCTGCTCGCGAAGCTGGATCCCGAGGGCCGCTGCGTATTCGTGAGCCCGTCCCTCTGCCGGGCGCTGGGCGCAACCGAGGAGGAGCTGCTCGGCCACGCGCTCGAGGGGTACGTCGATGCGAGGGACCGCGACGGATTCGACGCGGCCCTCGCGGCGGCCCTCGTACCGCCGTTCCGAGGCCAGGCCGAGGTGCGCATGACGGCCGCGGGCGGGCAGCGCTGGCTCGCGTGGATGTTCACCGGCATGCCGGCCTCCTCCGCCGCCGGGACCGAAACCATCGCCGCCGGCCGCGACGTCACCGATCGCCGCCTCGCCGAGGACCGCGCGCGGCAGCACCTCGAGACCGCCGCGCACGTCGCGCGCCTGGCGACCGCGCACGACATGGGCAGTGCCCTCGCGCACGAGATCAACCAGCCGCTCACCGCGGTGATCACCTACGCGCAGGCGTGCATCCGGCTGCTGCGCACCGGCGAGGCGGCCCCGGCGGAGACGCTTCAATGGATGGAGCGCGTCGCCCTCCAGGCGGAGCGCGCCGCCGAGATCGTCCGGCGACTGCGGCTGTTCGTGCGCAAGGACGAATCCCACCTTGCCGAGGTTCGCATCGAGGAACTCGTCGACGCGGTCATCGCGCTCATGCAGCCCCTCGCGCGCGACTGCGGAGTGACGCTCGTCGCTTGCGCCGCGCCGGACCTGCCGCCGGTCGTGGCCGATGCCATCCAGCTGCAGCAGGTGCTCGTGAACCTCCTGCGCAATGCGATCGAGGCGATCGACGGCGCGGGCGAGGCCGCATCCCGGCGCGAGGTGCGTGTCGGGGCGCTCGCGACCGCCGATGGCGTCGGGATCGCGGTCGAGGACACCGGCCCCGGCTTCGACGCGGCCGTCAAGGCGCGGCTCTTCGAGCCGTTCTTCACCACCAAGCCCGACGGCATGGGCATCGGCCTCTCGGTGAGCCGCGCGATCGTGGAAGCGCACGGGGGCCGGATCACTGCCGCTGCGCGGCCCGGCGGCGGTGCGCGCTTCCGCGTCGTGCTGCCTGCGCCTGTAACCAAGCGGCAGTCCGGCACGAATTGACCATCACTCTTCAACGGATCGCGGCGGGAGGCAGCATGCTGGAGCGTGGCGCCAACGAACCGCGCGTCTACGTGGTGGACGACGAGGCCGATGTGCGTGACTCGGTCACGCTGCTGCTGCGTTCGGTCGCGCTTAGGACCGCCACGTTCGCCGACGCCGCAGGCTTCCTCGACGCGTACCGGCCCGAGACGCGGCCCGCGTGCCTCTTGACGGACCTGCGCATGCCGGGCATGTGCGGCCTCGAGCTTTTCCTCGCGCTGCGCCAGCGCGGCTGCCGCATGCCGGCCGTCATCATGACCGGGCACGGCGAGGTCGGCGTCGCGGTGCGGGCGATGAAGGCAGGCGTGTTCGACTTCATCGAGAAGCCGTTCCGCGGCCAGGACCTGATCGAGGTCGTCCAGCAGGCCCTGCGGCGCTGCTCGCAGAACATCGACGAGGCCGCGTCGCGCCGCGAGGTCGAGGTGCGCGCGGCGACGCTCACGCCGCGCGAGCGCGAGGTCATGGCGCTGGTCGTGCGGGGCGAGCGCAACAAGGCGATCGCGCGCGAGCTGGACCTGAGCGTGCGCACGGTCGAGCTGCACCGCGCCCGCATCATGGAGAAGCTCGGCGTGCGCACGCTCTCGGATCTCGTCCGCATGGGCATGATGCTGCCGGAGGCCGAAACCGAAAGCTGAACGAGGCCGCTCAGTGCAGCCGCAGGATGCGGCGCAGCTCGAGGATCGCCTGCGGCGTGCCCTGGACGCTGTGGCCGGCCTCGATCACCAGTTCCGATGCGGCGCCCGGGAGGCGTGCGCTCGCGAAGGGAACGACGCCGTCGCTCGAGTCCTGCAGCGGCACGCCGGGCGCGGCGTTGGCGATGATCGAATGGTAGGTCACGCCAGGCGCGATCGGCATCGTATCGGCGAGCCGCAGGGTGAGGTTCCGGTCGCTCAGGTTCTCGACGCTGTTCGGCACGCGCAGCACCACCGACTCCCCCGCGTCGCCGCCCGGCCCGGCGAGGCGGCGGTTGAGGTCGGTGACGACTTCGAGCACGTCATACGGCAGCGCGATCAGGTTCGCCGCCCAGCGCGACACCCTCCGGTTCGCGAACGGGGTGCCGCGGTGCGGCGCCGCGATGAAGACGGCGCGCGTTACCTGCGGCATCGGCTTGAACGCCAGGAAGGGGTCGAACTCCGCGAGCGCCTTCTCGAGCGCGGCTCCGTCGAGGCCGGTTTCTGCGATGAACTCCGGCCGCAGCGCTGCGCCAGACGAGGACACCAGCAGCCGCGCGAGCACACCGCCCATGCTGTGGCCGACCAGCACGGCATCGCGGGACGCGCGTGAGGTGCCCGCCGGATCGTGGTGGCGCAGCGTCGCCTCGATCGCCTCCTCGATG
>Ga0209254_10000245_pt1 | contig 40576 bp, 38 predicted proteins | sample FrelakmetDIP11DI_FD_187148 | JGI IMG/M metagenome (GOLD analysis project Ga0209254, IMG submission 187148) | Freshwater lake sediment microbial communities from the University of Notre Dame, USA, for methane emissions studies - DIP11 DI (SPAdes)... | ecosystem: Environmental > Aquatic >... | reverse complement strand
ACCGATCAGGCAGCGGGGCGCAACGCGGACGCCGTTCAGGACGGTGCAGTTCAGAGCGAGCACGCATCGCTCGCCCACCGCCACGCCGCCGCCGACGACGGCACCCGCGGCGACATAGCCGTGCCGGCCGATCGTCGTGTCGTGCGCGATCACGGCGGCCGGGGCGACGGTGCAGTTGTTCTCTATGCGGCAGTACGGCTGCACGATCACGCCGGTGTCGATGTAGCAGTTCTCGCCGATCTCCACGTTGCCCGCGACCCGCGCCGACGAGGACACGTAGGAAACGAACGCGTAACCCTTGGCCTTCGCTTCGCCGAACTTTCGCACGCGCATCCGGCTGAGATCCCGGTAGCTGAGCGGCACCACCATGGCAACCTCGCCCGGCGGAAATCGTTCGACCACGGTTTCGAAAGGCTCGACGGGAAGACCCTCGAAGCGATCGATCGCGCGGTACGCCTGGTCGACGGTGAAGGCGACCACCCGATGCGGGCTATCGTGGGTGAGCTGATACCAGGCCTGCCGCGACCGCTGGCCGAGTCCGAAGACGACGATGTCCATGCCGAGCCCGTTTGCGCATCCGACGAAGGCGTCGATGCCCCGCGCCGGATGATCCCGCCACGCATGCTAGCGTGCGTGGCCAGTAGCCGCAGCCGACGCAGACACGAACGCCCGGGGACAGTGCCACGAGCGGGAAACGGCGCGCCGGGCAGCGGGCCGAGGCCGGTTCGAACCGGCGGGGCCGCCGTCTGCGAGGGTGCGGTCCCCGGCGTGCCGGCACCGCTGGCAGGCGAACCGCTCCTTCTCGCGAGCTATCGAATGACCAAGATCGCCATCACGAGCGCCGGCAGCCTCGTCGGCCAGAACATCCTCGATTCGCTCGAAACCCGCCGCTCGGGCCTCGAGATCATCGGCATCAACAGCACGGCCGCGGCCGCCAGCAACTTCCGCTGCGACCGGGCCTACCTGGCGCCGCCGGCCGCCTGCCCGGGCGAGTATCTCGACCGGCTGGCCGCGATCCTGATCGACGAGCGCCCGGATCTCGTCCTGCCCGGCCGCGACGACGACGTGCTGGCCCTGGCGAAGCTGAGGGAGGAACGGGTGCGACTGCACCCGGCACTGCCGGTCGGTCCGCACCGCCTGGCCCGCGTTCTCGACGACAAGTGGGCGAGCCATGAATTCGCGCGCGACCACGACCTGCCCTATGTCGACAGCGCGCTCGCCGACGAGCCGGTGGCGGTCGAGCGCCTGCTCGCCGCGTACGGCTATCCGCTGATCGCCAAGCCGCGCGACGGCAACGGCTCGCGCGGCGTTCGCATCGTCTTCGACGAGGGGCAGCGCGCCGCGATCTCGCGCCTGCCGGGCTACCTGCTCCAGTCCTACCTCGAGCCCGAGGCGGAACTGATGAACTGGCGCGATCTCGCTCGCGACGGCACGCCGCTCTTTCACGCGCCGATGCTGCAGCAGATCGCCTGCCAGGCCGTCATCGGTCCGGACGGGCGCATGCGCGGCCTGCTCTGCACCGTCGTCGAAATGGTGATGGGCCGCTGCGAAAGGGCGTACTGCCTCGATGACGCCGGGGTGGGCGATGTCGCCCGCCGCTGCGTGCAGACGTTCGCGGCCGAGGGCTGGGTCGGCGTGCTCAACCTGCAGGGGCGGCGCGACCGCAACGGCACGTTCCGGGTCTACGAACTGAATGGCCGTTTCACCGGCGCGACCGCGGCGCGCCTGCACCTCGGTTTCGACGAGGTCGGCATGCTGATCGAGGCCTTCACCGGCCACCGGCTGCCGCCGCGGCCGTCGGTCGGCCGGCTCGGCATCGTCACGAAGTCGCTCGCCGAATTCGCGACCTCGCCGGCGGACATCGAGCAGTTGCAGACCGAAGGCCGCTGGCAACGTGACGCGGGGCGTGGAGCGCCGGGCCGAAGCTGAACGTTCCCGCTGGCCGCCGCTGCGAAGCGCCCGGCCGGCGCGGGCGTGCCGCGAGTCTGGCGGTTGTCCTGCTGCTTTCTGCTGCCGCGATGTTCCCTGATCTGCGCCGGCGTGGGGTCAGCCGATCGGGCCGCCGTAGCGGCGCTGGCGAAGCCACTTCGTGGCGACCCACTTCTCGCCGGCCACCACCGGGCTACCGCCGTGCAGCGTGCGCGCGTCCATTTCGCCGGACTCGGCCAGGTACGTGAAGTAGACGGCCGAGCCCCGGCGTGGCAGCACATCGAGACCGAGCAACGGAAACACCGTCGAGCCGCCGGCCTCGACGTCGTTCAGGTACATGACCAGCGTGGCGATGCGCTGGCCGCCCATCGCCAGCACGGTGTCATTGCCCGGCTGCGTGGTGTCGAAGAAATCGTAGTGCGGCCTGTATTCGGCGCCGGGCAGGTAGTGAAGCACCTGCAGCGGCTCGCCGTTTTCCTCGGGACAGCCGATCAGTTCGCTGATCCGCCGCTCGATGCGGGCGACCAGTTCGTTCTCGCCCCTTTCGAAGTGCGTGCCGCTGCTCGTGCGGTCCGGGTGCACGTCGTAGGCGCCCGTCTCGGCGTTGACCACCGTGGAGCGCTGCAGCTTGCGCCGCGACGCGTCGATCATCTGCGTGCACTCCTGCCCCGACAGCAGGTCGCCGAACAGCACGAGGCGCGGCGAGCCGAGCGCCATCACGATCCCGACCGTCCGGTCGCGGGTGACGATCGAGTTCGCCGCAGCGGTGATCGGGTCGGCGAGCGCCTTCGGCGGCGCTTCCGCCGATGCCGCCATGCGCAGGCGGGCCAGCGCCGTCTCGACGGCCTGCCGCGCGAAAGCATTGTCGTAGCCGGCAGCGCGCAGCGCCTGCTGCAGCACGGCGCGGTCGTGGCCGGCCTCGATCGAGGTCTGCAGCCATCGCTTCAGGTCGGCGTTCAGTGAATCGAATTGCATCGGCGTGCCCCGTGCCTGCTGAGCCGCGGCAAGAATAGCGCGCGGTGGTCGGCGTATCCTGCGAAGAAACGAAGGAGCGCACGATGCTGCAGCGAGTCTCGTCACTGCCCAGGCTGAACGACCCGGCGCTGTTGCGTGCGCAGGCCTACGTCGACGGCGCCTGGTGCGACGGCGCGCACGGCAGGTTCGCCGTCGTCAATCCGGCCGACGGCGGGCTGCTGGTCGAAGTGGCGAATTGCGGCGCGGCCGATGCGCAGCGCGCGATCGACGCCGCCGCCCGGGCGATGCCGGCCTGGCGGGCAAAGACCGCCAAGGAACGCGCGCTGATCCTGCGCAAGTGGTTCGATCTGATGATGGCGGCGCAGGAGGACCTCGCGCAGCTGATGACTGCCGAGCAGGGCAAGCCGCTCACCGAGTCGCGCGGCGAGATCGCCTACGGGGCCAGCTTCATCGAGTGGTTTGCCGAGGAAGGCAAGCGCGTCTACGGCGACGTGATCCCCACCGTCGCGGCCGACCGGCGCCTGCTGGTGTTCAAGGAACCGATCGGGGTAGCTGCGGCAATCACGCCGTGGAATTTCCCCAACGCGATGATCACCCGCAAGTGCGCGCCGGCGCTGGCCGCCGGCTGCACGGTGGTGGTCAAGCCGGCCGAGCAGACGCCGCTGTCGGCGCTGGCCGTGGCCGAACTCGCGCAGCGCGCCGGCATCCCGGCCGGCGTGTTCAACGTACTGCCCGCCGACGAGGGGCGTTCGATCGAGATCGGCAGGCTGCTGTGCGAATCGCCGACGGTGCGCAAGCTCAGCTTCACCGGCTCGACGCAGGTGGGCCGCATCCTGATGCAGCAGAGCGCGCCGACGCTGAAGAAGCTGTCGCTCGAGCTCGGCGGTAACGCGCCGTTCATCGTCTTCGCGGACGCCGACCTCGATGCCGCCGTCGACGGCGCGCTCGCCTCCAAGTACCGCAACGCCGGCCAGACCTGCGTCTGCACCAACCGCTTCTACGCGCACGCCGACATCTACGACGCCTTCGTCGGGAAGCTGGCGGCCAAGGCGGCGCAGCTGAAGGTCGGCGCAGGCACGGAGGCCGGCGTACAGCAGGGACCGCTGATCGACGCCAACGCGCTGGCCAAGGTCGAGGCGCACGTTGCCGACGCGGTCGCCAAGGGCGCGCGCGTGGTCACCGGCGGCAGGCGCCACGAACGCGGCGGCACCTTTTACACTCCGACCGTGCTGGCCAACGTGACCGGTGAGATGATCGTCGCGCGCGAGGAGACCTTCGGCCCGGTGGCGCCGGTGTTCAGGTTCAGCACCGACGCCGAGGCGCTCGCCGCCGCCAATGCCGTCGAATACGGGCTGGCCGCGTACTTCTACTCGCGCGACGTCGGCCGGGTGATGCGGGTTGCCGAAGGTCTCGAATACGGCATGGTCGGCGTGAACACCGGCATCATCTCGAACGAAGTGGCGCCCTTCGGCGGCGTGAAGCAGTCCGGCATCGGCCGCGAGGGATCCAAGTACGGCATCGACGAGTACCTGGTCGTCAAGTACGTCTGCCTGGGGCTCTGAGGCCGGTGCCGTGGAGATTCCGATGAGCGATGAGAGCCGGACGCCGCCCAACACCGCGCGGCTCACCGTCGACGGCCCGTTGCTGCTGCGCGGCCGGATCCGCCATTCGGCGCAGCCGGGTGCGCCAGCCGCCGAAGTCACGGAGGTGGCGCTGTGCCGCTGCGGCGGCAGTGGCAACAAGCCGTACTGCGACGGCAGCCACGCGCGGACGGGGTTCAGCGACGCGGGCGGCTGCTCCACTGCGCCCGAGGCGGCCACTGGCGCCGCCGAAGGCGAACTGGTGCTCGATCCGATCGTCAACGGCCCGCTGCGCATCGACGGCCGGTTCGAACTTGCCACCGCCGACGGGCAGCGATTCCTCTGCGGCGACAGGACCTGGCTGTGCCGCTGCGGCGCCAGCAGCAGGAAGCCGTTCTGCGACGGCACACACAAGAAGATCGGCTTCACCACCTGAGCATCGGCAGCCGACGATCTCCGGCGAGCGTGTCGAACTTCGGCGCTCGCATCGCCGACGCTGGCGCTTTTCTGAACGGTCATGCAATGCAAGCGGCCGTCCCCTGCGCCGCGCAGTTGGCTAGAACCTATCTCGGAATCCCCGACGGCCGCGTTGCGACGAGAAGGGGGTGGATGCTAGGCGGCGCGCGCAGGACAGTAGCTGAGCCTACGGCCAAGCGTGCCAACGACGCAGCCGCCCCCTTCTCGTCGCAACCCGAAGGGGCGGGGTCGCCTGGGGCGCATCGCGTTGTTGCGCCTCGTCGCCTTGCATCAGCAATGGTCTCCTCGGCGCGTCTAGCGCTGCATCCCCAGGCGACCCCGCCGCGGCCGCCGCGGATTCTGAGATAGGTTCTAGTGCCCGGTCGGCACGGCGAGCCGTTCGACAGGCGCACGGCCATACGCCGCGCTGATCCGGGCGAGCCGGCTGGCGGTCTCCGCTGCGACCATCTCCCAGTCGAAGCGCCAGGTCCAGCATTCGCGTTCCTGTGTGCCGGGGGTGTTCATCCGGTGCTGGCCCGGCAGCTCAAGCACGTCCTGCAGCGGGAATACCACCAGCTTCGCCACCGACTGGCTGAGCACGCGGATCGCCGCCCAGTTGGCGTCGACATCGTCGAGGTCCAGGTATGCCCGGGCGAAGGCCCGTTCGTGCGGACGGGCGTTTTCCCACCAGCCGGCGAAAGTGTCGTTGTCGTGCGTGCCGGTGTAGGCGCAGACATTGGCGACGTAGTTGTGCGGCAGGAAGGCGTTTTCGGCATCGCCGCCGAACGCGAACTGCAGGATGCGCATGCCGGGGAAGTCGAAGTGATCGCGCAGGACCTCGACATCCGGCGTGATCACGCCGAGGTCTTCGGCGATCACCGGCAGCCTGCCGAGCGCGCGGTTCACCGCGTCGAACAGTTCGACGCCCGGACCGGGCGCCCAGCGGCCGTCGACTGCCGTCTGGTTCGCCGCCGGAATCTCCCAGTAGCCGGCAAAGCCGCGAAAGTGATCGAGCCGGATCCAGTCGGCCAGCTCGAGCTGCTGCCGCACGCGGGCGATCCACCACGAGTAGCCGTCGCGGCGCATGGCATTCCAGTCGTATAGCGGATTGCCCCACCGCTGCCCGGTTTCGCTGAAGAAATCGGGCGGCACACCGGCCACGACGGTCGGCTCGAATTGTTCGTCGAGCAGATACAGGTCCGGACGGACCCAGCAGTCGGCCGAGTGGTGGGCGACGAAGATCGGCAGGTCGCCGACCAGCCGCACGCCGCGCTCGCTGGCGTAGCGGCGCACCGCCTTCCACTGCGTATCGAAGCACCACTGCACGAAGCGCCAGAACATCACATCGGCCGACAGCCGCCGGCTGGCTGCCGCCAGCGCGCGCGGATCTCGGCGGGCCAGCGGCGCATCCCACTTCGTCCACGGGGCGAACCCGCGTTTGGCGCGGGTCGCCTGATCGATCGCCATGAACAACGCGTAATCGTCGAGCCAGTGCGCCTGCGCCGCGCAGTAGGCGGCAAAGGCGTCGCGGTCGGCGGCTTCGGCGTGGGCGAAGTGGGCCCGTGCCGCCTCGCGCAGCTTGGCCATGCGCCACGCAGTGACCTTGCCGAAGTCGACCCGCCGCGCATCGAAGTGCGCGATTTCCTTCGCCGGGATCGGCGCCAGCCAGCCCTTGTCGATCAGCGGCTCGAAAGCGATCAGCAGCGGCGAGCCGGCAAAGGCCGACACGCTGGCATACGGCGAGTTGCCCGGCCCGACCGGGTTCAGCGGCAGCACCTGCCACACGCTCTGGCCGGCGGCGAGCAGCCAGTCGACGAAACGAAAGGCGCTGGGGCCAAAGTCCCCGCTGCCGTGCGGACCGGGCAGCGAGGTCGGATGCAGCAGGATGCCGGAGCGGCGGCGGTCCAGGGTGGTCATGGCGGACAGTCGAAACGGTTTGACCTCAGTGAATGACGAGCAGCAGCGCGACTGCCGCGCCGTGGTCGGTTGCCTGACAAACAAGAGCGGTGAGCGACAAAGGCGGCGAGCGATGTATCGGCATTCTCGCGGTCGCGCCAGCTGAGCGTCTCTGGGTCATGACTGAATCCGGTGGGCGGCGTCCGGCGGCAGGCGAAGCAAGGGATCGGGTCGTTCCCGGCGCGGCCTGCGGCTGCTCGAGAACATCGGCGCAACGAGCTTCGCGGTCGTGTTGCTGCACTCGTGCCGGCGCTCCGAAAGCACATTGTTTCAAATGGCGACTTTGCGCGAGGGCTAGGAGCTTCAGCTTGTCCATTCTAGTGGGCACTTGTATATTTGCTGCAAAGTCGGCAGCAAGATCAAGACACGCGGTCGCCCGGCAGCGCCGGCAGCTGATCCGTCGCGGAGACAATCATGTCGGACGTTCAACTGAAGGACGTCGCCAAGTCTTTTGGCGAGGTTGCCGTCCTGCGCGACGTCAATCTGCACATCGTCGACGGCGAGTTCATCGTCTTCGTCGGGCCATCAGGCTGCGGCAAGTCGACGCTGCTGAGGATGATCGCGGGCCTGGAGGACATCACCTCGGGTGAGCTCACGATCGGCGGCGAACGCATGAACGACGTTCCCCCCGCCGAGCGCGGCATCGCCATGGTCTTCCAGTCGTACGCGCTGTACCCGCACATGACGCTGTACGACAACATGGCGTTCGGGCTGAAGCTGGCCAAGATGGCGAAGGGGGAGATCGATTCGGCCGTACAGAACGCGGCGAAGATCCTGCATATCGATCACCTTCTCGACCGCAAGCCGAAGGCGCTGTCCGGCGGGCAACGGCAGCGGGTCGCCATCGGCCGGGCGATCGTGCGCAAGCCCAAGGTGTTCCTGTTCGACGAGCCGCTGTCGAATCTCGACGCGGCCCTGCGCGTGCGCATGCGGTACGAGTTCGCCAAGCTGCATGAGGAACTGAAGACCACGATGGTCTACGTCACGCACGACCAGGTCGAGGCGATGACGCTGGCCGACAGGATCGTGGTCTTGTCCGCGGGCCGGGTCGAGCAGGTCGGTGCGCCGCTCGAGCTCTACGAGTACCCGGTCAACCTGTTCGTCGCCGGCTTCATCGGTTCGCCGAAGATGAATTTCTTCGCCGGCGAGATCGTCGAGGCCAGCGAGAGGGCCGCGCAGGTGAAACTGAAGTCCGGCGCCGTCATCCGGGTCGAGGTCGACGCCGGCGCCGCCGCCCCGGGCAATGCGGTCACGCTCGGCATCCGGCCGGAGCACTTCGATCCGAATGCGACGGAGAACACGGTGGAGGCGACCGTGACCTTCGTCGAGTCGCTGGGCAGCACGACGCATGCGTACATGGCGTATGCCGGCGTCGAGGACGCCGTGACCTGCGACCTGGGCGGGCACAGCACGCTGGCGGCCGGCGACACCCTGAAGGTGGGCATCCCCGCCGACTGTTGCCACCTTTTTGATGCCCAGGGCAGGGCCTTTGCCCGTCACTTCAAGATGCCTGAACGGCGCGCGGCCTGAGCGTGCCGGTGAGGATGTAGCCGAGGTTCCCCGTCGTTTGTCGGATCGGTCCGGTCGTTTTTCCAAGGAGACACCATGAGAGCAGTCGTTTTCCGCAAGCTCGTCAGCGCCACCGCCGTGGCCGCTGCGCTTTCCTTCGCCGGTTCGGCCCAGGCCCAGGCGGGCGGCCTGCTGGTCTGGATCAACGGCGACAAGGGTTACAACGGTCTGCAGAAGATCGGTGACGAGTTCGCCAAGAAGACGGGCGTGAAGGTCACCGTCGAACATCCGGAAGACGCGCCGGGCAAGTTCCAGCAGGCCGCTGCAGCAGGCAAAGGGCCGGATGTGTGGTGCTGGCCGCACGATCGCCTGGGCGAGTGGGCGCAGTCGGGCCTGGTCGTGCCGATCAGCCCGTCGAAGAAGGTCATGGATGAAGTCGAGCAGACCGCCTGGAATGCATTCACGTACCAGGGCAAGCTCTGGGGCTACCCGCTGTCGGTCGAGGCGATCGGTCTCATCTACAACAAGGCGCTGATCAAGAGCCCGCCGAAGTCCTTCGACGATGTGGTCAAGCTCGACAAGGAACTGTCGACCAAGGGCAAGAAGGCGATCCTCTGGGACTACAACAACACCTACTTCACCTGGCCGATGCTCGCTGCCAACGGCGGCTATGTCTTCGCGAGGGACGCCAAGGGCAACCTGGATCCAGCGAAGGTGGGCGTCAACTCGCCCGGCGCGGTGCAGGGCGCCGAGCTGCTCGCCAACCTGATCAAGAACGGCCACATGCCCAAGGGTTCGGGCTACGCCGAAATGGAGGCTGCGTTCAACAAGGGCGACGTGGCGATGATGATCTCCGGCCCGTGGGCGTGGGACAACCTGAAGAAGAGCAAGGTCGACTTCGGCGTCGCGCCGATTCCCGACGTCGGCAGCAAGCCGTCGAAGCCTTTCGTCGGCGTTCTCGGCTGCATGATCTCGGGGCCGAGCAAGCAGAAGGACGTCGCCAAGGAGTTCATCGAGAGCCATGTGCTCGCCGTCTCCGGCCTGAAGATGATCAACGCCGACGTCCCGCTGGGCACGCCCGCCAACAAGGCGTTCTTCAAGGAGCTCTCGACCAACGAGAACATCAGGGCGACGATGGAGAACGCCCGCCGCGGCGAGCCGATGCCCAACATTCCCGAGATGGGCAAGTTCTGGTCGTCGATGGCCTCGGCGCTGGAGAACATCACCAACGGCCGCCAGGCGCCGAAGGAAGCGCTCGACGCTGCCGCCGCGCGCATGACGGGCAAGTGATCGAAGGGTGAAGGGGCACGACCGCGGGCGCGACGCCCGCGGACGCTGTCCCGGGGCAGGGTTCCGCCTTGGCGGCGGACCTTGCGCCTGGGTTGGGCCCGAACCCAGGCGCAAGGAGCAGATCGATAACGCGGTCCGCAACGGCCGTTCAGCCGGGGCCTCTAGAAGAACATGAAACGGATCGATTGGAGGCGCCTTCTCAATTGGCCGATCGTCGCGATGCTCGGCATCGCGAGCCTCTATCTGGTCTGGCTGGTCTACCTGTCGGGTGAAGTGCTGTGGGCGGTGTTCACGCTCGCGCTCATCTCGCTCGCGTTCTTCGTCTATCTCAGCAACATCGCGTTTGCCTACCGCTACCTGTTTCCCGGCCTGGCCGGCATGGCGGTGTTCGTGGTGTTTCCGATCCTGTACACGACGCAGATCGGCTTCACCAACTACTCGTCGACCAATCTGCTGACGTTCGAGCGCGCGACAGCCTACCTCTTGGAGCGCACCCAGCCCGGCGAGGGCACGAGCTACAGCTTCACCGTGCACCCGGACGGCGCCGAGTTTCGTCTGCGCTTGGTGCCCAAGGGGGAGGATGACGAGGAAGACCCGCAGAAGAAGGCGGAGGTCGCCAGGCGCACCTACGTCACACCGCCCCTGGCGCTGATCGCGCCCACACCGCCGGAGGAGGTCAAGGCGGTTGCGCTGGCGCAAGCCAACATCGCGCTGAAGGAGCCGCTGCCGCTTGGAGACGTCATCAAGCGGCGCGACGTGCTTTCAAGGCTGAACATCCGCCTGCCCGACGGCGCGCTGATCACCTACGCAGGCGTGCGTGAGTTCGCGCCCCAGGAGCCCGTGTATCGGCAGACCGGCAGGGATGAGCTTACGGTGGTGAAGACGGGGGTGGTCTATCGGGCCAACCACGACACCGGCTTCTACGAGACCAAGGACGGCGAGCGGCTCCAGCCCGGCTTCAAGGTCGGCATCGGATTCGGCAACTACCAGCGGATGTTCGAGGATCCCAAGTTCCGCGGACCGTTTTTCGCCATCTTTGCGTGGACGGTCAGCTTCGCCAGCCTCACGGTGCTGTTCACTCTGGCGGTCGGCACCACGCTGGCGGTGCTGCTCAACTGGGAGGCGCTGCGCTTCCGCACGGTGTATCGCACGCTGCTGTTCCTGCCCTATGCGGTGCCAGGCTTCATCTCGATCCTCGTCTTCAAGGGGCTCTTCAACCAGAACTTCGGCGAAATCAACATTGCGCTGGATGCGCTGTTCGGCATCAAGCCCGCCTGGTTCGCCGATCCGTTCCTGGCCAAGGCGATGATCCTGATCGTCAACACCTGGCTCGGCTACCCGTACATCATGGTGCTGGTGACCGGCCTGATCAAGGCGATCCCCAGCGACCTGTACGAAGCCTCGGCGATCGCCGGCGCCAGTCCGCTGACGAACTTCTTCAAGATCACCGCGCCGCTGATCATCAAGCCGCTGATGCCGCTGCTGATCGCCTCGTTCGCGTTCAACTTCAACAACTTCGTGCTGATCTGGCTGCTGACGCAGGGGCGGCCCGATTTCCTCGGCACGCCGGTGCCGGCCGGCACCACCGACATCCTGGTCTCGTACACCTACCGCATCGCGTTCCAGGACTCGGGACAGAACTTCGGCCTCGCGGCGGCCATCTCGACCATGATCTTCTTCCTCGTCGCGCTGCTGTCGATGGCCAACCTGAAGCTGCTGCGCGTGAACAAGCCCGAAGGCAAGTGACCCCATGGCAATGGTCGTCGGCAAGAACCAGAAGTGGCGCATCGTGGCGGCGCACGTCGGGCTGATCGCGTTCATCGCGCTGATCATGTTTCCGCTGCTGGCGATCGTCAGCATTTCGCTGCGGCCCGGCAACTTCGCCACCGGCAGCCTCATCCCGCGCGAGATCAGCCTGGAGCACTGGAAGCTGGCGCTCGGCTTCTCGTACCAGGCGGCCGACGGCAGCCTGGTCGAGCCGCCGTTCCCGGTGCTGCGCTGGCTGTGGAACTCGATCAAGATCGCGGCGATCTCCGCCTTTCTGATTGTCGCCATCTCGACCACCGCGGCCTACGCCTTCGCGCGCCTGAAGTTCCGCTTCAAGATGCCGATCCTCAACTCGATGATGCTGCTGCAGATGTTCCCCGCGGTGCTGGCGCTGGTGGCGATCTTCGCCATCTTCGAGACGATCGGCCAGTTCGTGCCCTGGCTCGGGGTCGAGACGCACTCCGGGGTCGTCCTCGCGTATCTCGGCGGCGTGGCCATGCACATCTGGACCGTTCGCGGCTACTTCGACACGATCCCGGTCGAGATCGAGGAGTGCGCCAAGGTCGACGGCGCCACCCACTGGCAGGCGTTCCGCTTCGTGCTGCTGCCGATGGCGGTGCCGATCCTGATGGTGGTGTTCGTGCTGGCCTTCATCGGCGGCATCATCGAGTATCCGGTCGCCTCCGTGCTGCTGCGCAAGGTCGACAACCTCACACTCGCGGTCGGCTCGCAGTACTACCTGTACCCGCAGAAGTACCTGTGGGGTGACTTCGCCGCTGCGGCAGTGCTGTCCGGCGTGCCCATCACCATCGTGTTCCTCTTTGCGCAGCGCTGGATCGTGTCCGGCCTGACGGCGGGCGGCGTCAAGGGGTGATGCGCGTGGACCGGAAGCTCGCGCGCCTGACGGGGGCGCTCAGGGCGGTATCGCTCGGCATCGCATCGCTGCTGCTGGCGGCCTGCGCATTGGCGCCGCCGTCCCAGTCGGGCACCGCCGCCAGGGCGGACGAGCGAGTGACCACCCAGCCGGTGGCGCGCCGGCTCGAGCCGGCCGTCAATACCGGTGGCAGCTTCGCCGACAACCCGATCGTCTACTTCGTCGTCACCGACCGCTTCTTCGACGGCAATCCGGCCAACAACAACGCCTACGGCCGCACGCGCGAGCCCAGGCCCGAAGACGACATCGGCACCTTCCACGGCGGCGATCTGGCCGGCCTGACCCGGAAGATCAGCGAGGGCTGGTTCAAGCAACTGGGGGTCAACGGGCTCTGGATCACCGCGCCTTACGAGCAGATCCGCGGCTGGGTGGTCGGCGGCAACAAGGAGTTCAGGCACTACGCCTATCACGGCTACTACGCGCTCGACTTCTCGCTGCTCGACGGGAACATGGGCACCGACGAAGAGTTGCGCGCGCTGGTGAAGGCCGCGCACGGGCAGGGCATTCGCGTGATCTTCGACGTGGTGATGAACCATCCCGGTTACGGCGACATCCGCTCGCTGGCCGAGTTCATCGGCCCGAAGGCCGAGAAGAAGACCGGCATGCTGTGGTCCGGCTACGAGCAGGCCACCCTGCGCGACTACCACAGCTACATCGACTACAACGATCCGGCCTGGCTGCGCTGGTGGGGCCCCGACTGGGTCCGCAGCGGCTTGCGCGGCTACACCGAAGGGGGCCGCGACGACCTGACGGCGCAGCTGGCCTACCTGCCCGACTTCAAGACCGAGCAGGCCAAACCGGTCGGCCTGCCGCCGTTTCTGAAGAACAAGCCGGACACGCGGGCGAAGGAACTGCCCAACGCCACGGTGCGCGACTACCTGGTGAGCTGGCTGACGCAGTGGGTGAAAGACTTCGGCATCGATGGTTTTCGCGCCGACACCGTCAAGCACGTGGAATCCGAGTCGTGGTCGGCCCTGAAGGCGGCCGGCGTGGCCGCCCTGGCCGACTGGAAGGCGAGCAATCCGCAGCAGAAGATCGACGACGCGCCGTTCTGGATGACCGGCGAGTACTGGGGCATGGGAATCGGGCGCGTCAAGCTGTACGACGCGGGCTTCGACAACCTGATCAACTTCGATTTCCAGGAGAACGCCGAACGCCTGCTCGCCAAAGGCGGCGGCCTCGACGCCGCGGCGCTCGACAGGCTCTATTCCGACTACGCGAAGGTCCTGGCGCGGCCCGCCATGCACAACGTGCTTTCCTACCTGTCGTCGCACGACACCCGGCTCTTCGACCGCGCGCGGCTGATCGACGGCGGCACGGCGCTGCTGCTCGCGCCGGGCGGCGTGCAGATCTACTACGGCGACGAGACGGCGCGGCCGAACGGGCCGTTCACGCCCGGCGACAAGCAGCAGGCGACCCGCTCGTTCATGAACTGGTCGGCGATCGATGCCGAGGTGCTCGATCACTGGCGCAAGCTCGGCGGCTTCCGCGCCCGCCACGTGTCGCTGGCACGCGGCGAGCATGCCCGGCTCGCCGAGGCGCCCTACACCTTCAGCCGGGTGAGCGCGGAGGACGGCGTGGTCGTCGCCCTGGGGGTGACCGGCACCGCATCGCTCGGCGTCGGCGCGGTGTTCGCCGACGGCACGCGCGTGCGCGATGCCTACAGCGGCGCCGTCGCCACCGTGACCGCAGGCCGGGTCCAGGTCACGCCGCACGCGCGGGGTGTCGTGCTGCTGGAGCGGGTCAACCCTTGATCGCGGTTCGACGAGCCCTGGTGGCTGCCTGCCTGGGAGCGGCGCTCACCGGCTGCGGCGGCGGGGGCGGCGGGTCATCTGCGGGTGGCCCGACGCCGCCACCCCCGGTGCCGCCGACCTACGCCCCGAGCGGCAAGGCTGCGGCGGGCGAGACGTTCGTCCACCTGTTCGAATGGCGCTGGGCCGACATCGCGCGCGAGTGCGAGGTCTGGCTCGGGCCGAAGGGATTCAAGGGGGTGCAGGTTTCGCCGCCCTCGGAGCATGCGCTGATCACCCGTGCGGCCGGCAGCGGCGTCGACCATCCCTGGTGGCAGCGCTACCAGACCGTCAGCTATCGGCTGAGCCAGTCGCGCTCGGGGACGGCCGCCGAGTTCAAGGACATGGTCGACCGCTGCCGTGCCGTCGCCGTCGACATCTACGTCGATGCGGTGATCAATCACATGACCGCCGGCAGCGGCACCGGCAGCGCCGGCAGCCTCTATGCCAAGTACGCCTATCCCGACGTGCCTTTCGGCAGCGCGGACTTCCACCCGGCGTGCGGCATCGGCAGCTACCAGAACCAGTTCCAGGTGCAGAACTGCGAACTCGTCGGGCTGGCCGACCTGAAGACCGAGGACGAGGCGGTTCGCGGCAGGATCGCCGGCTACCTGATTTCGCTGCATGCGCTGGGCGTGGCGGGCTTTCGCATTGACGCGGCAAAGCACATCCCGGCGTACGACCTCGACCAGATCCTGAAGAAGGTCAACGACGCGGCCGCCGCGGCGGGCCGCGCCCGGCCGTACGTCTTCCTCGAGGTCATCAACAACTCCGGCGAGGCGGTGACGGCCGACGAGTACTACGGCGTGGGCTACTCGTCCGGCGGCGCTGCCGACATCACCGAGTTCCAGTACGGCTATCGCGTCACCGATGCCTTCCTCGGCCGCAACGGGGCGACACTGGACTCGGCGCTGCTCGACCTGCCGGCGGCGCTGATGCCGAGCGACAAAGCGGTGGTGTTCGTCGACAACCACGACAACCAGCGCGGCGACAACCTCTACTACGCCAGCACCCTGAGCGGGCAGCCGGTGTACGAGCTGGCCGCCGTCTACACGCTGGCGCAGCCGCATGGCGCGGCGAGCCTGATGTCCAGCTACGGCTTCGTGCGGGCGACGCAGGCGGGCCGCGATGCGGGTCCGCCGGGAGCCGGCGGCCAGACGCAGTCGACGTTCGTCGATCCTGGGTCGGGAGCTTCGCGATGCACCGCGACGCTCGGCGCCGCCCAGGTCGGCAGCTGGATCTGCGAGCACCGCGCCCGCGCCGTGGCCAACATGGTGGCCTTTCGCAAAGCGGTGGCCGGCACGCCGCTGTCCGCCTGTGGCCGGGCGGACTGGCTGATCGACGCCGACCCGAACCGGATTGCGTTCTGCCGTGACACCAAGGGCTTCGTCGCGATCAACCGGACCGGGTCCGCGGTGACCAGCCTCCGGCCCACGACGCTGCCTGACGGCCAGTACTGCAACGTCGCGCAGCACGACTACACGCCGGCCGGCCCGGGCACGGCAGCGACGTGTTCGGGCGGAGTCGTCGGTGTCACCGCCGGGCTCGCCGTCGTCACGGTGCCGGCCTTCGGCGCCGTCGCGCTGCACGTTGGTGCAAAATTGTGATGTTATCCATCGCCGCGTCCCGCGCGCGCGGCGTTCAGCCACTTCGACGAGGAGAATCCCGATGAAACGCAGATCCCTGTTCAACCTGGTCTACGGCCTGCTTCTGGCGGCGGGCATCGGCGTGACCGCCTTGGCCCAGGCGCAGGACGTGGCCAAGGTGCCCGACGGCACGGTCGCCATCCACTACAACCGGCCCGCCGGCGACTACGACGGCTGGGGCGTGCACCTGTGGGAAAGCTATGACAAGGTGGCCGACGGCAAACCGGTGCCCGGCAGCAAGTCGAAGAGTGACAAGCCGCTCGACGGCGTGACCTGGATGGCGCCGATGAAGCCCACGGGCAAGGACGCTTTCGGCGTCTACTGGCACGTCAAGGCCGACGAGTTCCGCAACACCAAGGTCAACTTCATCATCCACAAGGGCGACTCGAAGGACTGCCCGCGCGACCAGTATTTCATCGCGACGCAGACCAGGCAGGTCTTCGTCAACCAGGGTAACTGCGATCTCTTCAGCGGCGCTGAGGAGGCCACCAAGGCGCGCAAGTAGTCGTCCCTGGCGGGCCGCCGGCCCGGTAGACAGGAGAGAAGGGGGCCCCGCCGGCCCCCTTCGTCTTTGGTGCGCCCTCGCGCGGCTTGCCCGATCAGCGCTCGCCCGACGCCTCGAAGAAGAACAGCTGCACGAACCTCGCGTTCTCCGGACGATCGCCGAACAGCCCGCCGATCGAGTGGAAGAAGTCGCTGCGGTAAACGATGAGCCGGTTGAAGCGCATCGGCACCTCGAGCACGCACTCCCACGCGGCCTCGCGATCCTGCTGCAACTCGCTGAAGGGTCGTTGCCGGTCCACCGGCATCCAGCGCTTCTCGAACTGGCGGAACGAGGCGTACCCGCTACCCGCCAACTGCTCGGGCGACGGACGCCGCTCCCAGCCCGTGGCGCGATGCCGCCAGAACAGGGTGCCGCCGCGGCAGTGCTCCGGCAGGTTCAGGTACAGCACCGCAGCGAAGATTTCGCTGCGGACTTCGCTGTCGACATGGATGTCGCAGCGCGCCCTGGCATCGGCCGGGCTGATGCGAAAGGCGCCGTTGTCCGGGGAGTCCCACTTGATGTCGCGGTTGAGGGCTCTGGCGATCCACCGCATGATCGCGTCGCAAGGCTGCGCCGCCGTCTGCTGCCCCGGATAGTTGATGCCGGCCTGGTTCGACGAGTGCAGGAAATCCAACTGCAGCGCGCGCTGCCGATAGCCGAGCGGATCGTCGAGAAAGCCGTCGATGACCCGCATCGACCGGGCTTCACACGCGGCCTGCAGCGCCTCCTCGCCCGACGAGGCGCTCGACCGGCCCGCGGCCGCCGGGCCGGCCCGCACCGCGTGCCAGGCGGGTTGCGCGGGTGCACCGCCGCGCGGCAGGAGGTGGTCCTCGGCCGCTGTCGCCGCCGCCTCGCCCGTGTCGGGCGCCGAACCGATGTTCAGCCGGTGAATGAGCCCGGGATCGAGGACGAGGGCGCGCCCGAAGCTCTCCGCCGCCTCGGCGAGCGCGTCACGCTCGTATCGAAGACGGGCGAGCGCCTCGTGCACGTCGGCGCGACCCGGCGCAAGCTCCGCCGCCCGCGCATAGGCTTCTTCGGCCTCGCGCTTGCGACCGAGATGGATCAGCACGGCGCCGAGATCGCGGCTGACCTCGGCATCCGCCGAACCCGCGCAGGCAAGGCGCAGTTGTTCCGCCGCGTCCGGCAGTCGTCCCGTCCCGGCCAGCGCCCGGCCCAGGGCAATCCGGTAGCCGACGTCCCGCGGCCGGGCCGCCACGGCGGCCTGCAGCAGACCGATACCGGCGGCCGCCGCGCCGACCGCGAGGCAGCTCAGGCCGGACAGGTGCAGGGCCTCGGGCTGCCCCGGGTCGAGCGCGAGCGCCTGCTGCGCGCGGCTGAAGGCGTCCCTCGCATTGCCCATCGCGAGCAGGGCCCGGGCCCCGCTCAGCAGGTCGTCGACACTCGGCGCGGCGGGCGACGGTGGCGCCTGCACGCCCATCGCGAGTCGGCGCTTCTTTTCACCCATCGACGAAAGCTCGGCGCAGGCGGGTGACGTTCAGAGGATGACGAGGGGGTCCGGGCTGCCGCCGGCCGCGCACGTCGCGCCGAAGCCGGGCAGCGGGCCGGGCGCAACGCGCGCATCCGGCCATCGGCTTGCGCGGGCACGGCAAGCCTCGCGATCCGCCCACGTACGCAGGCACGGTGCGCCCGGGCTCCTCTCGTCGAGTCGAGCCCGGGCAAGCGCCGACCGCGCCGGCGGCCCGGCGCCGGTCGACACGGCGGCCCACGTCAAGGCGCGTCAGCCGGGCGAGGCGCAGCGCGCCACGGCTTCGGTCGCCGACCGCGCGAATCCGCCCACCTCGTATTGCCCGTGCCGTTGCAGCAGGTAGACGACGACCCGTGTGCGGTCGGGTCCTTCGGGCGTCAGTTCGAACACGGTGCGCTGGTGAGTCGGCGGCGTGATGAACCATTGCTCGATGCGGACGCCGTCGCGCCAGCGAATGCTCGTCGTGGTCGGCACGATTCCCGCGACGGCAGCCGACGGGGCGTCGACTGCGGCAAGCAGGCAGGCTTCGGTCGAGCCGATCGACCGCGAAAGGACCCGCTCGTGCACCTGCTGACCTGGCGGAATCGCCGGCGTCGTCGTCGAGTCCGCCGCGCACGAGGTCATGGCGAGCGCGGTGACGAAGCACAGCACCCGCGTCCACGACCAGCCCGGAGCCGATTCGTCGCCTGCATTCGCTTCGACGCGGCGCCGCGGGATGGAACCGCAGCGAAGATCGGTGATCTGACACTCGACCGGTCGACGGCGGACGTCGGCGCAGGCGACCTTGCCGTTGCGTGGCGCGCCGTCGCCGAAGGTCACGCGAAGCCCCGAAAGCGGAACTTGCCATGAAGCGCTGGTCCATCGGTCGATCAAACGCAGCCCTGCCGGTCACGGTCCTGCTGACGCCCCTGCTTTGTGCCTGCGGCACGCCTCGTCCGGACCCGCTCGCCGACGATCTGGAGGTCGTCGTTCTGCACACTGCGCCGATGCCGCCCCGGGAAGTCGCCGAGTGCCTGCGCGGCAACTTCGCCCGGGTGGCGTATCCGGGCGGCTTTCATCCGTACGTGATGGCGCGCGTGCCGGCCGGCGAGGGTCTGGTCATCGAGCAGTGGTTCTCCCTCGGTCATCGCGGACAGTGGGTGACGCGCTACGAACTTCAGCCCACGCCATCGGGCGGCACCGCGGTCCGCGTGCGCATGGAAACGGCGCTGAAGATCTCGGCAGGTTATGCGCGCGCCGCCGAGCAGCTCGTCGCGTACTGCGCCGGCCGCTGATCCCGGCGTGGCGCGGTGGCGGCCGCTGCCGGGAAAGAAGAGGGCACCGACCCGGTGCCCTCCCGTTCACCCGACAGGCGCGCCTACCACCAGCCTTCGACCTGGAAGCCGATCGTCGAGCCGTTGGTGTCGGAGCCGAAGCGGCCGCCGGTGCCGCCGGCAACGCCGCCCCACAGGTCGCGCGCCGCGTCGTTCCAGCTCGCATAGGTGTAGAAGACGCGGATCTCGGGCCGTGACCAGAAGCCCTTGCCGGCCGCGAGGGTCGGCGCAATGGTGAACTTGGTCAGGCTGCGCGTGCGCTGGTTGTTGGCATCGCCCACCGTGGGCTCGACCCGGTCGTAACCGAGGTCGCCCTGCAGCTTGAAGTAGTCGTTGAACGCCCAGACCGGCCGAACGCCGATCGAGAACCACTTGTAGTTGTCCCTTTGGTCCTGGTAGACGGCGGTGAACATGCCGCTGAACTGCGGCGTCACCTGCCACTGCAGCATCTCGACGATCCGCCAGGTGCTGTCGCCTTCGTCCTGGCCGTTGTTCGGGTAGGCGAGGGATAGGCTGCGCGCGGAGCCCTTGCCGTACTGCAACGCCAGCTTGTTGAAGCCGCCGAGCACGCCGCCCCAGAAGTGCTGCAAGGTGAACGCCGAGCCGTTGTTGTCCTGGCCCTTGGCCTCCTGCGCTTCCGTGGCGTCGGCGACGTTGAACTGAAGGCCGACCGTCAGGTCGCCGTACTCCCCCAGCCCGATGCCGCCGACGCGGAAGTCGAAGCGCGTCGCGGTGTTCTCGCTGTTGTTGCCGGTGCCGCCCTGCGGGAAGCCCGCATCGTTCGAACCGACGCCGTTGCGAAAGATCGCAAAGGACAGGTTGACCGGGCCCGCCTTGTAGCCGAGCGCGCCGATGCCGTAGCCCGACGTGTCCCAGTAGTAGAAGTCGGTCATGTGGACGTCGTTGCGCTCGTAGTAGCGCTTGCCGCCCCAGATCGATCCGCCGTTCATCCACGGCAGACCCTTCACTTCGATGTAGTTCTGGCGAAGGGCGAACTGGTTGCCCGCATCGTTGTCGAGGCTTTCGAAGTCCTGCTGCTGGTTCGTCACGTAGGCCAGCATGCCGTTGTAGACGAACTTGACGCCGTCCTTGCCTTCGAAGAGTTCCTGGCCGAAGCCGAGTTCGGCATACGTCTCGCATTCGTTGCCGAGCCGGTACTTCGTGTAGGCGCCCGGCAGCTGGAAGCACACTTGCCCGCCGCCCTGGTCCAGCGTGCTGCCGCCGCCGGCGCGCAGGTAGCCGTGGAACTCGAATGCGGTCGCGGTACCGCTGATGCAGGCCAGCGCCGCCGCGATGGGCAGAAGCTTGATCGTCTTATGTCTCATCACATCTCCTCGTTGCACACTGATCAGCCCTTCGGCGAAGGACCCCCAAGGTCGGCGCGGCCGCCCCCGATCGCCGCCGAAGGCAGCCGCGCCACCAACCGCGTCGCCGGCCGGCAGCGCAATGACGCCGGCCCTCGACATCCGATGCGACCCGCAGCGATCCCTGCCGCTGCGAGTCATCGCTGACCTGCCGCAATCGTTTCGTTCCCGATGGCCGCGGCGGCACCCGCCAGCGCCGGGTGCGGCGCCGTGATCACCGCCGTACCGATCGCCGCCAGGTAGCCGGCGAACCGGCCCTTGGCTTCGAAGCGGCTGCGGAAGCGCGACTGCTCGAAAAAGCGGCCGAGCTTCTGCACGATGCCGCCGGCGATGAACACTCCGCCGCGCGCACCGACGGTCAGCGCGACGTTGCCGGCGAAGGTGCCGAGCATCGCGCAGAACGTGTCGAGCGTGGCCAGGCAGTCGGGATCGTTCAGGGTCAAGGCACGCCGGGCGATCTCCTCGGCCGGCAGCGATTCGGCGGCGACCCCGCGCGCCGTCGCCACGGCGCGGTGCAGCAGCGGCAGGCCCATGCCCGAGACGAGCCGTTCGGCCGAGACGTGGGCAAACTCGCCGCGCGCCACGTGCAGCACCTCGGCCTCGAAGTCGTCGGCGGCGGCGGCGGTCACATGGCCGCCTTCGGTGGGCAGCGCGACCCATCGCTCGCCCACCGGCACGCAACAGGCGACCCCGAGTCCGGTGCCCGGTCCGACGACCGCCATCGGCCCGCTCGCATCGGGGGCCGCGGTGCCGATCGGGTCGATCTCATCGCGGCGCAGCCGCGGCAGCGCGAGCGCAAGCGCCTCGAAGTCGTTGATCAGCCGCACGTGGCGTGCGCCCAGCGCCTGTTGCAGCTTCGACCGCGCGATGGTCCAGGGATTGTTCGTCATCCGCACCGCATCGCCGTCGATCGCGCACGCCAAGGCAAAGGCGGCGCTGATTGGCCGCGCCCCGGCCGCGACATCGGCCAGATACGCGGCGGCCGCTTCCTCGAGCGAAGCAAACTCGGCGCACCGGAAAGCGCGCACATCACGAACGGCCGCGCCGGGCGAATCGACGAGAGCGAAGCGGACGAACGTCCCGCCGACGTCGGCGACCAGCGCCGGATAGGCCGTGGCCGCCCGATCGCCCGCCGACGGCCCGGTTCCGCCCGCAGACAAGCTCGGCAGGGCCGCGCTTTCGCTCATTGCCCGCACATCGGCAGCGAACGACAGCGCACACGGTCTCCGGCCAACGTCTCCCCCGTCAGGATGCGTTTCGTCTTCTTGAGTTCAGCCGCCCGCTACGGATCGCGCGCGGTTGAACAGGATTCATTTTCACTTTAGCAAGACTACCGCGCCGTCGGCACAGTTGTGCACCCGCAGGCGCGGGAGGCCCGTTCGAATGCGCCGCCGCATTGCGCTCGATTCGCAGACCTTGCCCCTCGGGCGAGCAGGTCGCGAGGCGGTTCGCCCTGGCGCCTGAGCTGGCCCGATGCTCCGGCGGTTGTTGTGGCTGCACTACACTGAATTTGCGGGTGAGCGATCGACGGGTGCGGATCGGCACCGCATGGCCACGACGGCGTCGCGAGGCGCAACGCGCATGCACTACGAGAGGGTTCTGGTCACCGGCGCTTCGCGCGGGCTCGGCGCGGCGATTGCGCGCGAACTCGCGTCGAGCGGAAGGCGCGTGCTGCTGGCGGCGAGTTCAGGCGAGCAACTCCGCGCCCGGGCACGCGAAATCGAAGCGATGACCGGCCGGGCCCCCGGCTGGCATGCGGTCGATCTGCGCCAACCGCAAGGCGGCCGGGAGCTCGTCGCCGCCGCAAAGGCCGAGCTGGGCGGGATCGACGCGTTGATCAACAACGCCGGCATCGGATGGTTCAAGCCGTTCGTCGAGCACGACGAGGACGAACTCGCCGACGTGGTCGCGTTGAACCTGCTGGCGCCGATGCGGCTCGCGCACGCGCTGCTGCCGGAGTGGATCGAGCGCGGTGCCGGTTACCTGATCAACATCGCCTCTGACCTGTCGCGCCGTCCGCTGGCCAACATGGCGCCGTACGTCGCCACCAAGTTCGGATTGCTCGGCTGGGCGGCGTCGTTGCACCGGGAGATTCGTGGCCGCGGCATCAAGGTGACGACGGTCATGCCCGGCATCATCGACAGCAGCTTCAACAACGGCATCGAGGGCACGCGCGATCCGCGCGGGGCCTTGCGGACCGCCGAACTGGCGCGGCAGGTGGTGGGTCTTCTCGACACGCCGCCGCATCTGGTCGTCGACGAACTGACCGTGCATCCGGTCGACGGCGATTACTGACCGAGCCGAGGGACGCGGTCCGAGGGCGATCCTTGCCGAACCCCGTCTGCTGGCCGACGTCGGCCGCCAGTACGGACGCTTCGCGCTAGAGCGCGTGCAGGGCGTCTTCGAGCGGCGCAAAGTGCTGCGCGGCGGCAGCATCGCGCCGCGGAGTCGGGGCCTCGCGCCACGGGCTTCAGTCGGCGCCATCTCGCTGACTCCCGTGCGTCTTCGCCGGCGCTTCGGGCTTGCGGCGGTCGCTGGGCTGCTTCGGATCGACGATGCCGCGGCGGTGGCGTCGATGCCGCGGCGGTGGCGTCGATGCCGCGATGCGCCGGAGCCTGCCCGGATCGCGGCGCTCTGGCACTCACATGTAAAGGCCGCCCGTCTGCTCCAGCCAGTCCGCAATTCGTTCGACCGCGCCCGGCACGTCGTTGTCGGAGATGTCCACCTCGAGGGTCTCGAGCGTGGATTCGCCCACCAATCTGCGCATCGTCTGCTGTTCATCGACGAAGACCCGGAGGTCGTCGTACTGCGACGGATTGCCCGAAACCTTGAGTCGCTCCGTCCTGGCCGCGTCGAAGGAGGCCGGTGTTCGCGTGCAGAAGACCAGACGGAACCCCAGCGGCCGCAGCCGGTCCTCGAGCCAGCGGAAGTCGTACCGCCTGCCGTACCGGCGCCATTGATACGCCTGGGTGGAGATGTGGAACCGGTCGACGATCCACGAGTAGTAGCGCTGCAGTTCGAACAGGCGCACCCACGTGCGGTAGGTCTCCAGCGCGAGTTCCTCCTCCTGCGGCTCGAAGTTGATCAGCCCGCGTCCCCAGGGAAAGTTCGTGAAGGCGCACCACTCCGCCGAGATCAGGGGGGAGTGGTAGCGGTACTTGCGCGGACCGACGATGCGCGGGTGCTCGTTCAGGGCGAAGGCGATGTCCGTCTTGAACGTCAGCCGCGTGCCTTCGAGGAGGATCTTGGGACAAAGCTTCGGCATCGGTGAACTCGTCATCGCCGGCGGGTTGCGCGCCGACCCGGCCGGGCCCCGGCGACGCCAATCGGCGGCCGCAGGACATTGCCGCCGCCTGAACGCTGCGCCCGCCGGAGCGGGCCGCACATCAGAGCGGCGACGGACAGGACGCGGGCCTGTCTGAAAATCGCCTCGCGGGTGCGGCCGCCCGGCGCAATCCCGGCGGGATTACGCGGAACCGACACAGGCGCAGGCGGCTCGCATCCCGGCGGTTCCGCACGCATCGAGGTGATTGGTGGCCAAGGACGGAATTGAACCGCCGACACAAGGATTTTCAGTCCTCTGCTCTACCAACTGAGCTACTTGGCCGTGTCTTGCAGCGCTGGCCGCGGACAAGGATTTTGTCTTCGGCCGCTCGCTTGCGCGAGCTTAACTTCGGCTGCGCCGAAGTTAGCCTTCGACGCAACTTGACCTTCGGCCAAGTTGTCAGTCCTCTGCTCTACCAACTGAGCTACTTGGCCGTGTCGGAAAGGCGACCGAAACGGGAGCCTTTCGGAGGGCGCGAAGTATAGCCGAGCGAAGTGCCGCGGCCACCCGCAGGCGAAACGCGCGGGCGGTCGGAACCGCGACGAAGGTCGCCGAGCGCGCGCTGCGATAATCCGCGGCGTGCAGCAATCCACCCCCTTCGATGTGGCCGTCGTCGGCGCCGGCGTGGCCGGGCTGGCCGCTGCGCTGGGCAGCGCGCAGCTTGGCCTGCGCACGGCGCTCATCGGGCCGCGGGCGCCGGTGCACCGAGCCGACGCCGCGGCGCCGTTCGACGCGCGCATCTACGCGATGGCGCTGTCCTCGGTGGCGCTGCTCGAGCAGCTGAAGGTCTGGCCGGCGGTCGATGCGGCGCGCGTGCAGGCGGTGGCGAAGATGCGCGTGTTCGGCGATGCCGGCAACGAAGTCACGTTTGACGCCTACCAGGCGTCGCTGCCGCGGCTGGCGACGATCGTCGAGGAAAGCGAACTGCTGCGCGCGCTCGGCGCGGGCGCCGGGTTCGCCGCCGGGCTCGAGCGCATCGAGGCGTCCTTCGATACCCTGCAGCAGCAGGGCGAGGCGGCGCGGCTGATCTTGGCCGACGGCCGCGCCGTCGACGCGCGGCTGGTCGTCGCCGCCGACGGTGCCCGCTCGGCGGTTCGCGCGGCGGCCGGCATCAACGCGCAGGAGCTGTCGTACGAGCAGTCCGCGGTGGTCGCCAACTTCGCCTGCGAGCGGCCGCACCACGGCGTCGCCTGGCAATGGTTCGATGCGGCCGAGGGGGTCGTCGCGCTGCTGCCGCTGCCGGGCGATCACGTGTCGCTGGTGTGGTCGGCGCCGAGGCTGCTGGCCGAGGCGCTGGCGGCCGATGAGGCGAGCCTCGCTTCCCGCCTGGCCGCGCGGGCGCAGCCGCATCTCGGCGCGCTCGCACCGGCCGGCCCGGCGCAGTCGTTTCCGTTGCGGCGGATCACCGTCGACCGGCTGGTCGGCACGCGGCTGGCGCTGGCAGGCGACGCGGCGCACGTGGTGCATCCGCTCGTCGGGCAGGGATTGAACTTGGGGCTGGCCGACGTGTCGGAGCTCCTGCGCGTGCTGGGCAGTCGGGAAGCCTGGCGCGATCCGGGCGATGCGGTACTGCTGCGCCGCTACGAGCGGTCGCGGGCCGAGCCGGTGGGCCTGATGCGGCTCGCCACCCACGCGCTGGCGCGGCTGTTCGCGCGCGAGGATGCGGTGAGCCGCGAAGTGCGCAACCTCGGGCTCTCGGCGGTCAACGCGCTGCCGCCGCTGAAGAATGCGCTGATCCGCCACGCGGCCGGGCCGGCGACCCCCCTTGTTCGCGGCTGACGCTGCGATTTCGACAGGAAAGAAGACCTCGATGAAGCACTGGATTCTCGCCGCCGCGCTGGCGGTACTGAGCCTGACCGGCGTGGCGCAGGCGCAAACGAAGGGCGGCGGCTCCGTCGAGGACGGCATCCGCGGCAAGGTCGAGCAGCGCTTCAACGCCAAGGCCGATACCGTTACCCGAATGCCGTTCGGCCTGTGGGAAGTCGTGATCGGCACCGAGGTCATCTACGTCGACCAGGACGTGAACTACGCCTTCGTCGGCCGCGTGCTCGACGCCAAGACGCGCGATGACCTCACGGCCAGGAAGCGCGACGAACTGCTGCGCATCGACTTCAAGACGCTGCCGCTGGAGCACGCGCTCAAGATCGTGCGCGGCGACGGCTCGCGCAAGCTGGTGACGTTCGAGGATCCGAACTGCGGCTACTGCAAGAAGCTGTACCGCGACATCGCCGGACTGAAGAACGTGACGATTTTCACGTTCCTGTACCCGATCCTGTCGCAGGACTCGTTCGAGAAGTCGCGCGGCATCTGGTGCGCGAAGGACCGCGCCAAGGCCTGGGACGATCTCATGGTCAACGGCAAGGCACCGCCGGCGCCGGCCGTCGAGTGCAAGCACCCGCTGCAGCAGACGCTCGAACTCGGCCGCAAGCTCGAGGTCACCGGCACGCCGACCCTGTTCTTTGCCGACGGCCGCCGCATGCCCGGTGCGGTGCCGCTGGACCGCATCGAGGCCGCGTTCAAGGAAATCGCCGGCAAGTAGCCGGTCAGTTGGCCAGCAGCGTCTCCGGCCGCACGCCGCGCGGCACCAGCAGCCAGGCCTGCACGTCGTGCCGCTGCCTGCCGGCCGGGCCGGCGGCCTCGGCGCCGAAGCCCCAGAACAGGTCGAAACGCAGCGGGCCGCGGATCGCGCCGCCGGTGTCCTGCGCCAGCACCAGCCGGCGCAGCGGGGCATTGCTCACCGGATGCTCCGTGCTGATGACCACCGGTGCGCCGAGCGGGATGAAGCGTGGATCGACGGCGGCCGAGTAGCCCGGCGTCAGCGGCACGCCGAGCGCGCCGACCGGGCCGGCCTTCGGGTCGCCGAGCGGCAGTTCGCGGAAGAACACATAGCTCGGGTTCTGGTCGAGCAGTTCGCGCACGCGCTGCGGGTTGGCGCGTGCCCACGCCATGATCCCCTGCATCGAGGCCTGTTCCGGCGCCAGTTCGCCGCGATCGGCCAGCAGGCGGCCGATCGATCGATACGGGTGGCCGTTGGTGTCGGCGTAGCCTACGCGGAGCATCGATCCGTCGGGCAGGCGCACGCGGCCCGAGCCCTGGATCTGCAGGAAGAACGCCTCGATCGCGTCGTCGACCCACAGCAGTTCGGCGCCGCGCAGCCGCTCCTCGGTCAGTTCGGCGCGCGACCAGTACGGGACGATCCGCGTGCCTTTCTCCGAGGGCTGCAGCCGGCCGCGCAGGCGCAGGTTCGCCAGTTCCGGGTGCAGCGACGCCAGGTCGATGGTCAGCAGGTCGGCCGGCGGCCGGTGCAGCGGCACCACGAAGGGCGCGGCGCGTCTGCGGCTGCCGTTGAGCATCGGCTCGTAGTAGCCGGTGATGCGGCCGCGCATTTCGGTGGCGAGCACGCGTGGCTCCGCGTTGCCTTCCTCGAGCGTGACGCTCGCCACGCGATACGCATCGAGTCGCTGCGCGAGGAAGGCGCGCTGCGCGGCGAGGTCCTGCGCCGGCACCGTGGCGGCATGGCGGCACGGCTCGGCCCACGCGGCACGGCGCGCGTTGCTGCGCTCGAAGCTGCGGCAGGAGGCGAGCAGCGCCGGCCAGGCAGCGGCGAGTTCGCCGTCGGCGATCGGTGGCAGCGCCTCGGCCGGCACCTTGTCGTAGCGCGCCTGGGTAATCGTCCTGACGGCGGGCGGCGGCACCGGCGCGGGCGGCGGCACCGTCTCGCACGCGGCGAGCAGCAGCGCTGCGGCGGTCGCCGCCAGCCGCCGGGGCAGGTTCGCTTCTCTAGAATCCAGCGCTCGGAACAAGCGGAGGCCGGCGGTGTGGCTGATCATCCTTGAGGCGCTGCTGGCGCTCGGTCTGCTGATCTTCATCGTCTGGTGGACGATGTTCCACGGCCGCAGGCCGCCCGGAAAGTAGGGCTCAATGCAGCGCGCGCGGCGCCGACAGCACGAACTCCGGAATCGACGCCTCGAAGGCGGTGCCGTCGGCGGCGATGCACTGGTAGCTGCCGTGCATCGAGCCGACCGGCGTGCCGAGCGGGCAGCCGCTGGTGTACTGGAATTCCTGGCCGGGCTGCAGCACGGGCTGCTCGCCGACCACGCCCGGCCCACGCACCTCCTCGATCTGGCCATCGGCGTCGGTGATGATCCAGTGCCGTGAGACGAGCTGCGCAGCCACCTCGCCGGTGTTGCGGATCGTCACCGTGTAGGCGAAGAGATACCGTCCCTCGTCGGGGTCGGACTGCTCCGGCAGGTAGCGTGGCTGCACCTGCACGCTGAATTCATAGCGATCCATCGGGTCGGGGCCTTCGTACAATGGCGGTGTCAATTCGGGAGTCCGCCATGGATTGTCGCATCGCCCCCAGCATCCTGTCCGCCGACTTCGCGCGTTTGGGCGAGGAAGTGCGCAATGTCGTCGCCGCCGGCGCCGACTGGATCCACTTCGACGTCATGGACAACCATTACGTGCCGAACCTCACCGTCGGCCCGCTGGTCTGCGAGGCGATCCGGCCGCATGTGCAGGTGCCGATCGACGTGCACCTGATGGTCGAGCCGGTCGACGGCCTGGTGCCGATGTTCGCCAAAGCGGGCGCCAACGTGATCACCTTTCACCCGGAGGCATCGCGGCACGTCGACCGCACGCTCGGCCTGATCCGCGATTCCGGCTGCAAGGCGGGGCTGGTATTCAATCCGGCCACGCCGCTGCAATGGATGGACCACGTGCTCGACAAGCTCGACATCGTGCTGCTGATGAGCGTCAACCCGGGCTTCGGCGGCCAGTCGTTCATCGCGCAGGCGCTGGTGAAGCTCGCCGCGGTGCGCGCGCGGCTCGACGCCTACGAGCAGGCGAGCGGCCGGCACGTCATGCTGGAGATCGACGGCGGCGTGAAGGTCGACAACATCGCCGCAATCGCCGCTGCCGGCGCCGACACCTTCGTCGCCGGCAGCGCGATCTTCGGCTCGAAGGACTACAAGGCGACGATCGAGGCGATGAAGAAGGCGGTTGACGGGGCGCAGGCCGAACGCCTGCGCGGGCAGCCCGACACGCTCTACAAGCTCCATACGGGCGCATGATGGCAGGCGAACTGCGCGGCGTGCTGATCGACCTGGACGGCACGCTGATGGACACCGCGCCGGACCTGGCCGCCGCCGCCAACCGCATGCGGGCCGACTTCGGCCTGCCGCCGCTGCCGCTCGAGCGCGTCGCCGCCTTCGTCGGCAAGGGCGCCGAGGTCCTGGTGCACCGGGCGCTGACCGACGACCTGAACGGCCGCGTCGATCCCGAGGCATTTGCCCGCGGCCGGGCCGCCTTCTATGCCCACTACACGGCAGAGAACGGCCTGCAGGCGGTCGTCTTCGAGCGGGTGCCGCAGGCGCTCGCGCAGTTGCGCGCGCACGGCCTGAAGCTCGCCTGCGTGACCAACAAGCCGAAGGAGTTCACCAAACCGCTGCTGACGAAAATGGGGCTGGCCTCGTATTTCGACGCGGTGGTTGCCGGCGACGAGGTGGCGGAGAAGAAGCCGCACCCGGCGCTGCTGTTCGAAGCCTGCCGGCGGCTGGCGCTCAGCCCCGTCGTGGTGAAGCTGATCGGCGATTCGGCCAACGACGCGCAGGCGGCGCACGCCGCGGGCTGCGGCTGCGTGCTGGTCGAGACCGGCTACAACGAGGGCGAGGGCGTGGCGAGCCTGGCGGGCGCGCCAGGGCTCGATGCTATATTCGCGACGCTCGCCGAGGCCGTGCGCTGGATCGTTCAGCTGCACCCGGCGCGGGCACGGGACGTCACGAAATAATGAGTCACCGCAACGGTCAGATGCCCTACGCGCTGAACTGCAAGCCGCTCGGCTGGCAGGCGCGGGGGGCGTGGTGCTGGCGGAACTAGCTCAGCCGCCCGCTGCCGCGCGCAGCATCGATCGTTGAACAGCGCAGTCCGGTTCGCGGCCCCGGCCGCGAACGCTCCCTCAGGTGACGCATGACCGAACTCGAGTACAAGGCCCTGGCCGCGCAGGGCTATAACCGCATCCCGCTGATCGCGGAAAGCTTTGCCGACCTCGAAACGCCGCTGTCGCTGTACCTGAAGCTGGCGCGCTCGCAGGGCTCGGGGGCGAACTCGTTCCTGCTCGAATCGGTGGTCGGCGGCGAGCGCTTCGGCCGCTACTCGTTCATCGGCCTGCCGGCGCGCACGGCGATCCGCTGCTTCATCGGCGAGCCCGGCGGTCACCGCAGCGAGGTCGTCACCGACGGCGCGGTGGCGCAGGCCGAGCGCGGCGATCCGCTCGCTTTCGTCGAGAAGTACTTCGCCCAGTTCAAGGTCGCGCTGCGGCCGGGCATGCCGCGCTTCTGCGGCGGGCTGGCCGGCTACTTCGGCTACGACACGGTGCGGCTGTTCGAGAAGAAGCTGGCGAAGGCGAAGCCCGACGACCTCGGCCTGCCCGACATCCTGCTGCTGCTGACCGAAGAACTGGCGGTGATCGACAACCTGACCGGCCGCGCCTACATCATCGTCTACGCCGACGCGCGCCACCCCGAGGGTTACTCGCGCGCGCGCGAGCGGCTGCGCGAACTGCGGGCGCGGCTGCACCGGCACATCGAGCCGCCACACACGCGCGCCAGCGTGCGCCGGCCCGAGCGGCGGGATTTCGCCAAGGCCGACTTCCTGCGCGCGGTCGAGCGGACCAAGGAGTACATCGCCGCCGGCGACGCGATGCAGGTGGTGATCGGCCAGCGCATCAGCAAGCCGTATGCCGATGCGCCGCTGTCGCTGTATCGCGCGCTGCGCACGCTCAATCCGTCGCCGTACATGTACTTCTACGACTTCGGCGACCACCAGGTGGTCGGCGCCTCGCCGGAGATTCTGGTGCGCAGCGAAGACCGTCCGAGCTCGCAGGGAACCGAGCGCGTGGTGGCGCTGCGGCCGATCGCCGGCACGCGGCCGCGCGGCGGCAACGTCGAGCAGGACGACAGACTCGCCGCCGAGTTGCTGGCCGACCCGAAGGAGCGCGCCGAGCACCTGATGCTGATCGACCTGGCACGTAACGACGTCGGCCGCATCGCCGAGATCGGCTCGGTGAAGGTCACCGAGCAGATGGTGATCGAGCGTTACTCGCACGTCATGCACCTGGTCAGCCACGTCGAGGGGAGGCTGAAGGCCGGCCTGACCAACCTCGACGTGCTGCGCGCCACGTTCCCGGCCGGCACGCTGTCCGGCGCGCCGAAGGTGCGGGCGATGGAGATCATCGACGAACTGGAGCCGGGCAGACGCGGCATCTACGGCGGCGCGGTCGGCTACCTCTCCTTCGCCGGCGACATGGATCTGGCCATCGCCATCCGCACCGGCGTGGTCAAGGACAACGTGCTGTATGTGCAGGCGGGCGCCGGCATCGTCGCCGACTCGGTGCCGGAGTCGGAGTGGCAGGAAACCGAGGCCAAGGCGCGGGCTGTGCTGCGCGCCGCCGAGCAGGTCGAGGATGGGTTCGAAGGTGACTAGCGGCGCACGGCAGGGCGACCGTCGCGCCGCAGGCGGGACGGTCGCCACAACTCAAACAGGGCAGGCGGTGAACTGCCCGGTGGCGGGCGCGCGAGCGCGCGCCGCCGAGCAGGTCGAGGATGGGTTCGATGGCGACCTCTGATCCGGTCGACCTGCGCAGCGACACCGTCAGCCGGCCGAGCGCCGGCATGCGCCGCGCGATGTTTGAGGCCGAGGTCGGCGACGACGTCTTCGGCGACGATCCGACGGTCAACCGGCTGCAGGCGCTGCTGGCGGAGATGCTCGGCTTCGAGGCGGGCCTGTACATGCCGAGCGGCACGCAGAGCAACCTCGCCGCGCTGATGGCGCACTGCCAGCGCGGCGACGAAGTGCTGGTCGGGCAGAACGCGCACACCTACCGGTACGAGGGCGGCGGCGCCGCGGTGCTCGGCTCGATCCAGCCGCAGCCGCTGGAAAACGAAACTGACGGCACGATTTCGCTCGACCGCATCGCAGCGGCGATCAAGCCCGACGACCCGCACTTCGCGCGCACGCGGCTGCTGGCCCTGGAGAACACCATCGGCGGCAAGGTGCTGCCGCTGCCTTATCAGCATGCCGCCACCGGACTGGCGCACGAACACGCCCTGGCCACGCACCTGGACGGCGCGCGGCTGTTCAACGCGGCGATCGCCCTCGGTGTGGCGCCGCGAGAGATTGCCGCCGGCTTCGACTCGGTCTCGGTTTGCCTGAGCAAGGGCCTCGGCGCGCCGGTGGGCAGCGTGCTGCTCGGCTCGCGCGAGTTCGTCGACCGCGCGCGCCGCCCGCGCAAGATGCTCGGCGGCGGCCTGCGTCAGGCCGGCGTGCTCGCCGCCGCCGGCATCTACTCCATCGAACACAACGTCGCGCGGCTGGCCGACGATCACGGCAACGCGCGGCGGCTGGCCGACGGGCTGCGCTCGGTCGACGCGCTGCGGGTCGACGGCCCGCACACCAACATGGTGTTCGTCACCGTGCCTGCGGACCGCCTCGCTGCGCTCGGGGCCTTCCTGCACGGTCGCGGCATCCTCGTCCTCGCCCGCTCGCCGACCGTGCGACTGGTGACGCACCTGGACGTCGACGCCGCCGGCATCGACCGGGCGACGGCGGCGTTCCGCGAATTCTTCGCGCGGCATTGAGGAGTTGCCATGCTGCTGATGATCGACAACTACGATTCCTTCACTTACAACCTGGTGCAGTACTTCGGCGAGCTGGGGCAGGACGTGCGGGTGTTCCGCAACGACGAGATCACCTGCGATGCGATCGCGGCGATGAAGCCCGACCGCATCTGCATCTCGCCGGGGCCGTGCTCGCCGGCCGAGGCGGGCATTTCGCTCGATGTGCTGCGGCGCTTCAGCGGCCACCTGCCGATCCTCGGCGTCTGTCTTGGCCACCAGGCGATCGGCCACGCCTTCGGCGGCAGGGTGGTCCGCGCGAAGACGCTGATGCATGGCAAGACCGCGGCCATCGAACACATGGGCGTGGGCGTGTTCAACGGCCTGCCGAACCCGTTCACCGCCACGCGCTATCACTCGCTGGCCGTCGAGCGCGAGTCGCTGCCGGAGTGCCTCGAGATCACGGCCTGGACCGCTGACGGCGAGATCATGGGGCTGCGGCACCGGAGCCTGGCCGTCGAGGGCGTGCAGTTCCATCCGGAGTCGATCGCCTCCGAGCACGGTCACGCGCTGCTGCAGAATTTCCTCAGGCAGGGGCGCCGATGAGCCGTGCGGCGGTCTGGCTGGTCCTGGCCGTGGTGACCGCCCTGTTGTCGGGGCGTGCCGCCGCGGGCGCGCTCGAGGAGTGTTACCGGCGCGTCCAGACCCGGCTCGAGGTCACCCCCTGCCTGAACGCGGCGAAGAAGGCGGCGACCGATGCGATGCTGGAGGAGTTCCTCGCCGTCAACCAGTCGCTCGACCAGCTCGAGGCGGCCACCGGCCGCGGCGGCAAGGTGGCGGCGCTGAAGCAGTCGCAGAGGGATTTCGAGCGCTACCTGCAGTCGCACTGCCAGGTGGTGCAGCGGGCGTTCGACAGCGGCACCGGCGCCGGGCAGGCGCAACTGGCCTGCGAGGTCGACCTGCTGCGCCAGCGCGCCGTGCTGCTCGGGCTGCTCGCGCCGATGCCGGGCGAAGCGAAACCGAAGGAGTAACGATGTCGATCACCCCCACCGAAGCGCTGGCGCGCTGCATCGAGCACCGCGAGATCTTCCACGACGAGATGCTGTCGCTCTGGCGCAAGCTGATGAGCGGCGAGCTGACGCCGGTGCAGATCGCCGGTCTGATCGTCGGCCTGCGCGTGAAGAAGGAGACGATCGGCGAGATCGCCGCGGCGGCGCAGATCATGCGCGAGTTCGCCACCAAGGTGCCGGTGGCCGACCACACGCATCTGGTCGACATCGTCGGCACCGGTGGCGACTCGTCCCACACCTTCAACATCTCCACCGCTTCGATGTTCGTCGCCGCCGCCGCCGGCGCGCGCGTCGCCAAGCACGGCGGCCGCTCGGTGTCGTCGAGCTCCGGCGCGGCCGATGTGCTGGAGGCCTTCGGCGCCAACATCAACCTGAGCCCGGACAAGGTGGCGCAGTGCCTGGCCGAGACCGGCATCGGCTTCATGTTCGCCCCCCACCACCACGCGGCGATGAAGCATGCCGCGCCGGTACGCAAGGAACTCGGCGTGCGGACGATCTTCAACATCCTCGGACCGCTGACCAACCCGGCCGGCGCGCCGAACCAGCTGCTCGGCGTGTTCCATCCGGACCTGGTCGGCATCCAGGTGCGTGTGCTCGAGCGGCTCGGCAGCCGGCACGTGCTGGTGGTCTACGGCAAGGACGGCATGGACGAGGTGTCGCTCGGCGCGGCGACGATGGTCGGCGAGCTGAAGAACGGCGAAGTGCGCGAGTACGAGATCCACCCGGAGGACTTCGGCCTGTCGATGGTGTCGAACCGCGGCCTGCGCGTCGGCAATGCCGCCGAATCGCGGGCGATGGTGCTGGAGGCGCTGCAGAACACGCCCGGCACGCCGCGCGAGATCGTCGTGCTCAACACCGGCGTCGCGCTGTACGCGGCCGATGTGGCCGGCTCGATCGGCGACGGCATCCGGATGGCGCGCGAGGCGATCGCCAGCGGCGCCGCGAAGAGGAGACTCGAGGCCTTCGTCGCGACCACGCAGAAGCTGGCGGCATGAGGCGGCAGGAGCGGCGCGGCCGGCGCACGCCGCGCATCGTCGTCGGCCCGGCACGTCATGCCGACCTGCCGGCGCTCGCCGACCTGCAGGCCGCCGCCGAGGATGCCGAGCGCGCCTTCTCGCCCGACCTCGGCACGCGCGTTCCGGACCGCCGCCACGCGCGGCGCTGCTTCAAGCGCACGCTGTGCAGCGCGACGCAGCGCACCTTCGTGGCCCGTGCCGGCCGCCGCGTCGTCGGCATGATCGGTGTCGATCTGAGGCGCCTGCACTACCGCCACTACGTCGTGCGCTGCTACGCCTATGTGCATTCGCTCTTCGTCGAACCCCGGTTGCGCGGTGGCGGAGTCGCCCGCCGGCTGGTGGCGCACGGGCTGAAGTGGGCGCAGCGCCGCAATGCCACGCAGGTGCGGCTGGAGATGGCGCAGGCCAATCGCGCCGCGCGCGAGCTCTACGAATCCTTCGGCTTCGCGCCGCGTGAAGTCATGTTTACGCTCGACCTGGGCAGCGCACGATGAGCGATATCCTCGAACGCATCCTCGCCGTCAAGCGCGAGGAGGTCGCCGCGGCGCAGGCAGTCGCATCGCTGGCTTCGCTGCGCGCCCGCGCGGCGGAGCGGCGCGACCTGCGCGACTTCGAGGGCGCGCTGCGCGCCCGCATCGGCGCCGGCCGCGCGGCGGTCATCGCCGAAGTGAAGAAGGCTTCGCCGTCGAAGGGCGTGCTGCGCGCGGACTTCGACCCGGTGGCGATCGGCGCCAGCTATGCGCGCGGCGGCGCGGCCTGCCTTTCGGTGCTGACCGACGTGCAGTTCTTCCAGGGCGCGCCGGAGCACCTCGACGACGCGCGGCGGGCCAGCGGCCTGCCGGCGCTGCGCAAGGACTTCATCGTCGACGAGTACCAGGTCGCGCAGGCGCGTGCCTGGGGCGCGGATTGCATCCTGCTGATCGTTGCCGCGCTGGCCCCGGCGCAGCTGCGCGAACTGGAGGTGGCCGCGCGCGAGTTCGGCATGGCGGTGCTGGTCGAGGTGCACGATGCTGCCGAACTCGAGATCGCGCTGCAGCTGAAGACGCGGCTCGTCGGCATCAACAACCGCAATCTGCGCACGTTCGAGGTCTCGCTCGCCACCACGCTCGACCTGCTGCCGCGCGTCGACCGCGAGCGGCTGGTGATCGGCGAAAGCGGCATCCTCGCGCCGGCCGACGTGGCGACGATGCGCGCCGCCGGCGTGCACGCCTTCCTGGTCGGCGAGGCCTTCATGCGCGCGCCCGACCCGGGCGCCGAACTCGCGCGCCTGTTCGGCTGACGCCGCGGCGCGGCTACGGCCGTTCCGTGCCCGGCAGCCACATCGCCGCGGCGAAGGTGACCACGGCGATCGCGGCCATCGTCAGCAGCAGGAAATCGAAGCCGGAGCCTTTCACCAGCGGGCCGAGCAGGTAGACGGCGAGCGAGCTGATCGAGAACGAGATCGCCAGCCGGGCGCCGGCCACCTGCGAGCGGATGCGGTCGTCGACGAAGCGCACGATGATCGCGTCGATGAACGGGATCGCGCCGAACACGACGCCCATGAACAGCACGCACAGCACGAAGAAGATCCACCCCTGCGCCTGCGCGGCGAGCAGGAACAGCGGCACCTGCAGCGCGACTGTGGCGAGCAGCAGCCGCTTGATCGGCGCGCGATCGATCAGCGTGCCCACCAGCAGCTGCGAGAGCGAGGCGATCGCGTAGACGACCGCCAGCAGCAGGCCGAGCGCCGCCGGGTCGGTGACCACGGCGGCCATCCGCTCGCGCAGCAGCTCGGTGTTGCCGTTGGTGGTGAAATTGAACAGCAGTGCGCCGGTGGTGGCGATCACGGTGATCACCGCGACCACCCGCGCCAGCACGGCGGGTGGCAGCGCGTTCGACGAGGCCTTGCGGCGGGTCGGCGGCTCGCCTTCCGGCGGGGACAGGCGCGCGAACAGCACGCCGCAGCCGATCGAGACGGCGGCCGGCACCACGAAGGCGAGGCGCCAGCCGAAGTACTTGACGATCAGGCCGGTGACCAGGGCGGCCAGCGCGATGCCGAGATTGCCGGCCAGGCCGTTGATGCCGATCGTGCGCCCGGGGCGTGCGGCGTCGCGCAGCAGCATCGGAATGCCGACCGGGTGGTAGATGGCCGAGAACGCCCCCATGAGCGTCAGCGCGATGGCGATCTGCCACGGACCGCGGGCGATGGCCACCAGCAGCAGCGAGACGCCCAGCCCGTAGAAGAAGGCAAGCATCATCGGCCGCCGCCCCCGGGTGTCGCCGAGACGGCCGGCCGGCAGCGAACCGAAGCCGAACGCGAAGAAGGCGCCGGTGGCGTACGGCATCAGGTCTTCCCAGCGCGAGAAGCCGAACTCCAGCGCGATGCTCGACACCGCGGTGGCGAAGATCAGCAACACCCAGTGGTCGATCGCATGCGCGAAGTTCAGCAGCAGTTCCCAGGCCGCGCGCCGCTCGTGCGGTGCGGCCGGCGCCGCGGCAGGGGTGGACACGCTCATGATCCGCGCAGCCGAAACGGGACGATGGCAGGCAGTGTAGAGCGCCGCTGGCCGGTATCGTCTCGCGTGGCGCACCGTTGCAATCTGGCCATGCTGCACCTTCCGCTTCTCGATCACGTCAGCGTACTGCCCGCCGACTGGCGCCCATTGGCCGAGCGCTTCGTCGCCTCGCCGCCGGGCGTCGCGCTGGAAACCTTCCTTGCCGGCCGTCCTGCCGCCGGCGCAACGATCTACCCGCCGCGACCGCTGCGCGCGCTCGAACTGACGCCGCTTGCCCGTGTTCGCGTCGTGATCCTCGGTCAGGACCCGTATCACGGCGCCGGCCAGGCGCATGGACTGGCGTTCTCCGTGCCCGACGGCGTGCGCCCGCCGCCGAGCCTGCGCAACATCTTCCTGGAACTGCACCGCGACCTCGGCTGCGCCATTGCGGGCTCCGGCAATCTGGAGCGCTGGGCGCGGCAGGGGGTGCTGCTGCTCAATGCCGTGCTAACGGTCGAGGCCGGCGAGCCGGGCAGCCACGCCGGCAGGGGCTGGGAGGCGTTCACCGACAGCGTGATCGACGTCCTGGCGCAGGACCAACAGCCGAAGGTCTTCCTGCTGTGGGGCGCGCAGGCGCAGGCCAAGCGGGAGCTGATCGCGGGCGCAGTCCGTGGCCATCTGACACTGGCGGCCAACCACCCGTCGCCGCTGTCGGCGCGGCGTCCGCCGCTGCCGTTCCTCGGCTGCGCGCACTTTTCGCAGGCCAACGCGTTTCTCGCCGCGCGAGGACGCGGCGCGATCCCGTGGTGCCCGCCGCCGGACTGACGCGTCGCCGGGGTCGCGCCGCTCAGAAGCCTTCGACCGTCAGCAGCTGGCGGATCTTCGGGTACGGGTAGATCGGCCCGTCGCGGCAGATGAAGGTGGCGCCGAACTGGCAGTGACCACAATGGCCGACCGCGCACTGCATGTTGCGCTCGGTGCTCAGGTAGATCGCATCGGCCGGCACGCCATTGGCGATCAGGTGCTCGGCGGCCGAACCCATGAAGCCTCCCGGGCCGCACAGCATGGCGATGGTGCGCTCGCTGCGTACCACCACGTCGTCGAGCACCTTGATCTTGCCGCTGACCTGCCAGCGCCAGTTCGCCGACCCCTCGGTGGCCGCCACCAGCACCGTGGTGTCGGGGACCTTCTGCCAGCGCTCGTAACGCTCGGGCCAGATGAACTCGTCGACGCGCTTGACCTTCTGCACGATGGTGAAGTGGCCGAAGCGCTCCCGCCGCCGGATCATGTGGTTGATGACCGAGACCACCGGCGCGCAGCCCAGGCCGCCGGAGACGACGATCACATCCTGCCCTTCCGCTTCGCGCAGCGGCCAGCCGCGGCCGTACGGCCCGCGGATGCCGAGCCGCTGGCCCTCGCGCAGCTGCTCCATGCCGCGCGTGACCCGGCCGACGCGGTTGATCGTGTGCACCAGCAGGTCCTCGTGCTCCGGGTCGGAGACGATCGAAATCGGCACCTCGCCCACGCCGTACAGGTACAGCATGTTGAACTGGCCGGGATCGTACGTGTAGCTGGCGTGCGCGAGCGGATCGGTGAAGCGCAGGTACAGCGTGAAAATGGTGCTCGATTCCTGGACGCGACGCACGATCTCGGCCTCGTGCGGCACGTAGGCGTTCGGCCTCTGCTGGGTCAGGCTATGGCCGCGCATCGGGTTCTCCTTCGACCAGCGCGCGCGCCTCGGCGGTGATGTCGATGCCCACCGGGCACCAGGCGATGCAGCGGCCGCAGCCCACGCAGCCGGAGCGGCCGTACTGCTCGTGCCACGTGCCGAGCTTGTGGGTCAGCCACTGCCGGTAACGGAAGCGCGCCGAGCCGCGCACGATCCAGCCGTGGATGTAGCTGTGGCCGGGCGTGAAGCAGGAATCCCACTGCCGGAAGTGGTCGACCTGGCGGCCGTCCATCGTCGGCACGTCGCCCTCGCTGTGGCAGAAGCAGGTCGGGCAGACCGATGTGCAGTTGCCGCAGGACAGGCACCGTTGCGCCACCTCGTTCCAGCGCGGGTGGCCGAGCCGCGCGAACAGCGCCTGCCTCAGGTCGCGACCCGGCAGCGCGCGCTTCTGGGCGGCGACCGCTGCCGCGTGCTGGCCCGCGGCGCGCCCGAGCTGCTCGTCGGTCGCCGCCACGACGGGCAGCGCATCGAGCAGTTCCTGGCCGCGGTCGCTCTTGGCGCGCAGCAGGAAGCCGTCGTCGAGTTCGGTCAGCGCGACATCGAAGCCGGCGCTGGCGGCCGGGCCGTCGCCGGTGGAAGCGCAGAAACAGGTCGCCGCCGGGTGCGCGCAGTCGACGGCAACGATGAACAGGGCGCGGCGGCGGCGGTTGTAGTAGCTGTCGGCATAGGCGCCGTAGCAGAAGTGCTGGTCCTGCAGGTGCAGCGCGGCGAGGTCGCAGCCGCGCACGCCGATCACCGCCGTCGGCTGCACCGCCGGCTGGGTGTCGAGGAAACGCAACTCGCCCCGCTCGCCCCGCTCGGCCCGCCACAGCGTCTCCCGCGGCGCGAAGGTGAGCGGCTTGAGCGCCTGAACTCCGGTCGCCCAGGCAAAGCAGCGCCCGCTGCCGTCGCTCTTCAGCCGGTAGCGCCCGGGCGCCTGCTCGTCGACGACGCCGACCGGCAGCTGCGAGGCGCGTTCGAGGGCGTCGAAAACGATCGTGCCGTCGCGTACCTGCGGACCGATCACCTGCCGGTGCTCGCGACGCAGCGCGTCGATCAGCCGCTGCAGGTCGTCGCGGGCGAGGAAAGCAGCGCTCATCGCACGGCCTCCTCGAGTGCCGCTCGTGCGAGTGCCGGCAGCGCGGCGGCCACCGGCACGCTCAGCGACTCGCCGTTGGCCTGCGCCGGGTCGATGGTCACCCCGACCCACGCCAGTTCCGGCGGCAGCGCGCCGAAGGTCTCCGCCAGGTCGAGCAGCGTGTCGAGCGTCACCCCGTGTGTCGACAGCCCGCCGCGGCGGGCAGCCAGCGCGCCGCGGTCGCCGCGCACAATCGTGCCGGGCGCGTCGCCGGCCACAGCGTCGACCAGGATCACGCGCCGCGCGCCCTGCAACGCCGGCAGCAGCTCGGTCGCCGGCGAGGCGCAGGTGCGCAGTTCCACGCGCGGTGGCAGCGGCGCACCGGCCAGCGCGGCGACGGCCGCCCACCCGGCGCGGTCGTCGCCGTGCGGCGAGCCGAGGCCGACAATGCGGACCGGGCCGGCGCTCATCGCCGGCCTCCGACGTCGTTGATGCGCAGCTTCAGGAAGTGCGTCGCGCAGGAGATGCACGGGTCGTAGTTGCGGATCACCGCCTCGGCCCGGCTGCGCAGCACGTCGGCGGGGCTGTCGAGCCCGACCTCCTCCACCGAGAGGCGAAGGTCCTCCTCGATGCGCGCTTGGTTCTGGCTGGTCGGCGGCACGATGAGGCAGGAAACCACGCGGCCGTCGGCATCGGTCTCCCACCGCTGCCAGAGCAGGCCGCGCGGCGCCTCGGTGCAGCCGAAGCCCACGCC
>Ga0209254_10000244_pt1 | contig 40597 bp, 31 predicted proteins | sample FrelakmetDIP11DI_FD_187148 | JGI IMG/M metagenome (GOLD analysis project Ga0209254, IMG submission 187148) | Freshwater lake sediment microbial communities from the University of Notre Dame, USA, for methane emissions studies - DIP11 DI (SPAdes)... | ecosystem: Environmental > Aquatic >... | reverse complement strand
GCAACCTCCGGCGGGCGTCGCGCGACATGGATGTCGCGCGCGAGCCTACACGGACGTACTTGCGGCGTCCCGCCGGAGGTTGCCCCCCGGGCCGGCGACGGCCGGCGACGACCGGCACCGTCCGGCTCAGCGGTGCACCACCTGCAGGATCGAATTGCGCACCTGCTCGTTGAGCACCGACTGCGCATCCGCGAGCACGGCCTCGAGCACGGCCGGCTCGAAGCCGAGCTTCGCCTCCTCCGTGAGCGTCAACACGTCGTGCCCGCGCAGCCGCTCGACGAAATTGCGGAACAGCGCCCGGTCGAAAAACTCGGGCGAGTTGATCTCGTACAGCAGCGCCATGCGCTGGGCCATGAGCTCGCACTGCCGCTCGAGCGCCTCGGACGTGAGGCGGCCGCTGCCCGCCTTGAGCAGCAGCGCGAGCGCGAGGTAGTAGCGCTCGAGGATCGGCACGGTCGCCTGCGCGAGCACCGAGAGCTGCACCGCCTCCGAGGACTCCGCGGCCGGCCGGTGCCAGGTGCGGCGGTCGTCGTCGGCCGTGAGCAGGCCGTGGTTCAGGAGGTCCTCGAGCAGCTCGTCGACGACCGCAGGCAGCTCCGCCGCCGTCCAGCGCAGGAAGTACTCGTCCGCCACGTACGGGTACACGCGCCGGGCCAGGCGGTGCAGGTCGTCCCTCGGCACCGACGCGTTGCTCAGGAACGCGCAGGCGAGCAGCGACGGCATGAGCAGCAGGTGCAGGGAGTTGTTGCGGAAGTAGCTCGTGAGGATGGAGTTCTCCTCGCTCATTGACACGACGTCGCCGAGCTCGTGCGGCCGCCGGGCGAGGATGCCGAGCGACATGCCGTAGCGGATCATCGACGCGCCGTCCTCGCCGGTGACCCAGACGTGGGGCGAGTACGGCGCCTGCCGCAGCAGCGAGGCGTACAGCTCGAGCTGCCGCGCGAGGTCCGCCTCGCCCATGCTCTGGCGCGGCGTCGCGAGCAGCACCAGCCCGATCAGGTTGACGGGCGAAACGCAGGCCGCGGCGTTGATGCGGACCATGATGTCGGTCGCGAGTTCCTTCACCAGCGGGCCCAGCCACTCCGGGCGGTCGTCGGTGTCGTCCGGCTCGCGCGTCCAGCCGGGTGCGTGCCGCCGGATCATCGGGTCGAGGGGCAGCGGCTCGCCGAAGCTCACGTACACCTTGCCGAAGCGGCTGCGCAGCGCCGGGACGACCTTGACCAGGCTCAGCACCGACTCCTTCTCCTTGGGCCGACCCGACAGCTCGCCGATGTAGGTGCGTCCCTCGACCAGGCGCTCGTAGCCGAAGTAGACCGGCACGAACACGACCGGGCGGCCCGGCTCCCGCAGGTAGCTGCGCACCGTCATCGCCAGCATGCCGGTCTTCGGCTGCAGCAGCCGGCCCGTGCGGCTGCGGCCGCCCTCGATGAAGTACTCGATCGAGTGGCCTCGCGTCATCATCTGGCCCAGGTACTTCATGAACACCGCCGAGTACAGCGCGTTGCCCCCGAAGCTGCGGCGCAGGAAGAACGCGCCGCCGCGCCGCAGGAACGACCCGATCACCGGCATGTTGAGGTTGATGCCCGCCGCGATGTGCGGGACGGCGAAGCCCTTGTGGTAGACGACGTAGGACAGCAGCAGGTAATCCATGTGGCTGCGGTGGCACGGCACGTAGACGACCTCGCTGCCCTCCGCAACGTGCTCCAGGTTCGAGAAATTGGCGAGCTCGACGCCGTCGTAGAGACGGTTCCACAGCCGGCTCAGCACGCCGTACAGGAAGGCGACGAACCAGTGCGAGTAGTTGGCCGCGATCTCATACGCATAGCGGCGCGCGGACTTGAGCGCATCGCGGCGCCGGACTCCCTTCTCCTTCATCTCCGCCCGCACGGCGTCGCGCACCGTCCGCGTCCGCAGCATCTGCGCCACGATCGTGCGCCGGTGAGAGAGGTCGGGACCGATGCTCGCGACACGCTGGTTGCGGAACTGCGCGCGCAGCTGCCGCCACAGGCGTCGCGGGGCGCGCGGCTGGCCGCGCGTGTCGTCGAGGCCCGGCTGCAGCGACGTCGCATCGCCGAACAACAGCAGCAGGTTGCGGCCGTTGACCAGCAGCGAGAGGATCTTGCGGAATCGCCCGCCGATGTCCCAGCCCTCCGCCACCAGCAGCCGGAACCACGAGCGTTCGCGGCCCGGCGCGCGGCCCCAGAACAGGCTCACCGGCACGAGGTCGGCGTCGAACGCGGGATCCCGCGCGGCGGCTTCCGACAGTTCCCGGAGTTCCGCCGGCATGCGCCGGTCGATTCGCATGCCGAAGAGCCCGGCCCGTCGCTCGAGGAACAGCACGCGATGGGAGCGCAATGCCTCCGGATCGGCCGGGGCGAGGGGCGCGGTCAGCCCGCGCTCCGTGCAGACGTAGTCGAGCACCGCGAGGTCCACGACGCTGCGCTTCTCGAGCACGTAGACCACCCGCCGTCGCGGGTCGACGCCATCGCCGAGGTCGTCGGGGAGGACGGACGGCCGCACCCAGAGCGCCACGAGGCGGCGCACCAGCGGCAGCAGCAGTCGCTCGAACGGCGTGTAGGCAGTCATCCGCTCAGGGCCCGGGAAGCCGGGACACTGTCCTGGGAAACAGGGGACATTCTCCTATTTTTGGAATAGGGGACATGCCTCAATTTTCGATCAACAAGATCGGGATCGGCCGACGTGCTCGATCGAAAATTGAGGCATGTCCCCTATTCCAAAAATAGGAGAATGTCCCCTGTTACAGGAATTCGTCGACGACGAACAGGAAGTAGGAGAAGTGGTGGTTGATCGCCCGGATCTGGTCGAGCAGGCGGTGGTCCGAGTCCACGACGTGCAGCGTGGCCTTCTGCTCGCGCGCGAAGCGGATGCTGTTGTCGACGGGGATCACCTCGTCGCGCCAGCCGTGCACGATCGTCGTCGGGCAGGCCGCCGGGCGCGGGCTGAACTTCTCCTGGCCCGGCATGTAGAGGGCGGGCGCCAGCAGGAACAGTCCGCGCGCCTGCAGCAGCGAGGAGGCCGCGACCGAGACGTAGCCGCCCATGCTCGAGCCGGCCAGCACCAGCGATCCCCGCAGGTCCTTGCAGAAGGCGAGCAGCCGCGTGACGCGGTCGCGCGGGTCGTCGAGGCCGCGGTAGTCCACCGACTCGACGTGGAAGCCTTCGGCCCGCGCGATCTCCGCCATGGCGGCGATCTTGCTGCCCCAGGGCTCGCTGTCGCGGCCGTGCGAGAACACCACGAATCGTTCGGTCATGAGTTGCTCCCGTTGGACCGCCATCATCATACGGCCACGAACGCGACCGCAAGCGGAACCCGTTCGCGCCGTGCGGCGACCCCGTGAGCGAGCGGCACGCGCGCGGCTGGCGCTTCGCGATCGACCGCGGCGGCACGTTCACGGACGTCATCGCGGTGGATCCGGGCGGCCGTCTCCATGCGCTCAAGGTGCTGTCTCGCGATCCGGCGCACGCGGGTGATCCGGCGGTGCGCGGCGTCGGCGAACTGCTGCGCCGCCACGCGGCGGACGATCAACGCGTCGAATCCGTGCGGCTCGGCACGACCGTTGCCACGAACGCACTCCTCGAGCGCAAGGGCGAACCGACGCTGCTGGTCGTGACGCGCGGTTTCCGCGACGCGCTGCGCATCGGCCAGCAGCATCGCCCCGACATCTTCGCACGGGAGATCCGCCTGCCGCCGGTGCTGTACTCCTGCGTGGTCGAGGCCCGCGAGCGCGTCGCGGCCGATGGCGCCGTGCTGGAGCCGCTCGACGAGGAGGCGCTGGCCCGCGATCTCGCACTGGCACGACGTGCCGGTCTGCGGGCTGCGGCCATCGCCCTGCTCCACAGCGTGGTCCATCCGGACCACGAACGGTGGGCGGCGGAGCTCGCGCGCGCCGCAGGCTTCGAGGAGGTCGTCGTCTCGCACCTGGTCGCGCCGTTCGTCGGCCTCATCGCCCGGGGCGACAGCGCGGTTGCCGACGCCTACCTGTCGCCCGTGATGCTGCAGCACCTCGCGGCGTTCCGCGCCGAACTGTGCGCGCACCATGGCGACCCGCCGCTGCTGCTGATGCAGAGCAATGGCGGGCTCGTCGATCCGGATGGTTTCCGCGGCATCCACGCCGTGCTGTCCGGCCCGGCGGGCGGCGTGGTGGGACTTGCCGCGGCGGGCGCCGCGGGCGGACGCGAGCGGGTCATCGGCCTCGACATGGGCGGCACCTCGACCGACGTGAGCCTGTACGCGGGCGCGCTGCCCCGGCGCTTCACCACCGAGATCGACGGCGTGCGCCTCCATGCGCCGATGCTCGACATCCACACGATCGCGGCCGGCGGCGGCTCGCTGGTGCGCTACGCCGACGGCCGCCTGCAGGTGGGCCCCGATTCCGCCGGCGCGGATCCCGGCCCCGCGTGCTACCGGCGCGGCGGCCCGGCGACGATCACCGACTGCAACGTCGTGCTCGGCCGCATCCTGCCCGGGCACTTCCCGCAGGTGTTCGGTCCCGCCGGCGACGCGCCGCTCGACCCGGCCGCGTCGCGGGCGCGGCTCGATTCCATCGTGCAGGACGTGGCAGAGTCGGGCGGACCGCGCTACTCGATCGAGGCGCTTGCCGGCGCGTTCCTCGAGGTGGCCGTCGCGAGGATGGCCAACGCGATCCGGGAGCTGGCGCTGCGCCATGGCGAGGATGCCGGCAGCTTCACGCTCGTCCCGTTCGGCGGCGCTGCCGGACAGCACGCCTGCGCCGTGGCCGAGGCGCTCGGCATCGACACGCTGCTGCTGCATCCGCTCGCCGGCGTGCTCTCCGCCTGGGGCATCGGCCTCGCCCGCCGGCGCTGCATCCGGCGGCGCAGCGTCGAGGTCGCGCTCGACGCCGTGGGCATGGCGGGCGCCGCCGCCGCGCTCGACGAACTCGAGCGGGCCGCCCGCGACGAATTGCGGCGCCAGGGCATCGACGAGGCAGCCGTCGCTGCACGGCTCAGCCTGCACCTGCGCATCGCAGGCTCCGACACGGCGCTCGAGGTGGCGTGGCAGCCGGAACCGGCGCTGCGCGCCGCGTTCCTCGCCGCCCACGGGCGCATGTACGGTTTCACCGACCCCGGCGCACAGGTCGTGATCGCATCGGCCACGGTGGAGACCGGGGAGAACGTCGCGGCCTGCGCCAGCCAATCCCCGGCGAGCGCGCCGGACGCACCGGGCCCGCCGCCCGCGCAACCCGCCACGACGACGCACGCGTGGATCGAGGGCGCCTCGCGCGACGTGCCTCTGCACCTGCGCGAAGCACTGGCACCGGGCGACTGCATCGACGGACCCGCGCTGCTCTGCGAACCCGGCTCGACGGCGTGGATCGCGCCCGGTTGGGCGGGTGCCGTCGCGCCCGACGGCGGACTGGTGCTCGCCCGCGTGGCGCCGGCCGCGGCCGCGCCGTCCGATGCAGCGGGACCGCCCGACCCGCTGCGCCTCGAGGTGTTCGGCGGGCTGTTCATGCACGTCGCCGAGCAGATGGGCGTCGTGCTGCGCCAGACCGCGAGCTCGGTGAACATCAAGGAGCGGCTCGACTATTCCTGCGCGCTGTTCGACGCCGACGCGAACCTCGTGGCCAATGCGCCGCACATGCCGGTGCACCTCGGCTCGATGGGCGCGAGCGTGGCCGCGGTGCTCGAGGCGCACGGGGCCGACCTGCGCCCGGGGGACGCGTTCCTGCTGAACTCCCCGTACCAGGGCGGCACCCACCTGCCCGACATGACCGTCGTGACGCCGGTGTTCGACCCGGCCGGCGCACGCGTGCATTTCTTCACTGCCTCGCGCGCGCACCACGCGGACGTGGGCGGCATCACGCCGGGCTCGATGCCGCCGGGCAGCCGCGACATCCACGAGGAGGGCGTGCTGATCGCGCCGTCGCGCATCGTTCGCGACGGGCACTTCGACGAGGACTCGGTCCGCCGGCTGCTGGCCGGCGGCGCCTGGCCGGCCCGCAATCCCGGGCAGAACCTCGCCGACCTGCGTGCGCAGCTCGCCTCCAATGCGCGCGGCATCCGCGAACTCGAGCGCGCCGCGGCGGCCCACGGCTGGCCCGCGCTGCTCGGCTACATGCGGCACGTGCAGGACAACGCGGAGCAGTGCATGCGCCGCGCGATCCGCCGCCTGCGGGACGGCGAGTTCCGCTACGCCATGGACAGCGGCCAGGAGGTCGTGGTGCGGGTGACGGTCGATCGCGAGGAGGGACACGCCACCATCGACTTCACGGGCACGTCCCCTCAGCAGGCGAACAACTTCAACGCACCGCGCGCGGTGACGGTCGCGGCGGCGCTGTACGTGTTCCGCACGCTGGTGGATGAAGCGATCCCGCTCAACGCCGGTTGCCTGCGACCGCTCACGATCGTCGTGCCGCCCGGCTCGATGCTGGACCCGGTCCCGCCGGGCGCGGTCGTGGCCGGCAACGTCGAGACCTCGCAGTGCGTGGTGGATGCGCTGTACGGCGCGCTCGGCGTGCAGGCCGCCGCGCAGGGCACGATGAACAACTTCACCTTCGGCAACGATCGCTTCCAGTACTACGAGACCATCGCGGGCGGGGCCGGCGCCGGCCCCGGATACCACGGCGCGAGCGGCGTGCAGACGCACATGACCAACTCGCGGCTCACCGACCCCGAAGTGCTCGAGCGCCGCTTCCCGGTGCTGCTGCGCGAGTTCTCGCTGCGCGCGGACTCGGGCGGCGCGGGCCGGTTCCGCGGCGGCGACGGACTGGTGCGCGAGGTCGAGTTCCGCGAGCCGATGACGGCGGCGATCCTCGCGAACCACAGGAGCGTGCCGCCGTTCGGCCTCGCTGGCGGCGGGCCCGGCGCGACCGGCGTCAACCGGTTGCTGCGGCGCGACGGAACTTCAGAAACGCTGCCCGCCACCGCCGAGTTCGCGGTGAATGCGGGCGATCGCCTCCGCATCGAGACCCCCGGCGGGGGCGGCTACGGGCGCGCTGTTGCGGACGACGACTGACGGCGGGCGCGGCTCCTGGTAGTGGCCGTAGAGCGCCTGCGCCACGGTGCGCTCGCGCGGCGCGGCATCCGGCGCGGGCGCCGCCGGATCCACGGCCCGGATGGTCATGCGGGCGCCTGCCGCCAGCAGTTCGGAGCGGACCGGCCGCACGTCGCTGCCGTCCCGACCGTGCGTCACGAGGAACGACCAGTAGCGGCCCGGGCGCGACGCGCGCAGCGACACCAGCAGGTTGACCCGCCCCGCTGCGATCTCGTCGAGGCCATTGAGGCGCTCGTCGCAGACCACGTGGAACGCACCCGGCTCCTGCGGCGGACCGAACACCCCGGCCGCCGCGAGCGGCTGCAGGAACGACTGCACCTGTCGCTCGATCTTCCGCCATACACCACGGTCCGACGCCGCGAACAGCGCCCAGCGCGTGCCTTGCACGACGCTGCTCATCAGCATCAGGCGCCGGCGCTGAGTGGTGAGCAGCGCACCCTCGGCGCTCGCGGCCGCACCGCCGGCCAGCGTCCTGAGCGCCAGCGGGCGGGGGTGCGCCGAGCGCAGCGTCTGCAGCGGGTTGATGCCGTGCGCGGCGAGGCGCTGCCGCTCGGCGTTGGAGACCACGCACCCCGGGCGTGTGCCGGGGCGCAGCAGCAGTTCCTCGTCGGGACCCGCCTGCCAGGGCGAGCGCTGCTCGTCGAGCCGCGCCAGCGTCCCCGCCACGGCCCCGCAGTTGGCGAAGGGCTCGGCGTGGCCGCGCAGCCGGTCGAAGGACACGATACGCGGGAAGCACATCAGCGCGTGCTCCGCGCGGAACCCGAACTCGCGCAGTCCCCGCACCGCGTCGTCGCAGGTCTCCCAGGCCGCCGGGGGATCCACGATCAGCATCGCGCGCAGCTCGCGGCAGATCCGCTCCGCGACCACGAGCGTGCCGGGGCCCACGTCGCACTCCCGCGTCAGCGGCGGAATGCAGACGAAGTGCAGGTCAGCGACCGAGGCGAGCGCGAACAGGCCGGAGCGCGCCGAGGGCGAGCCGATCAGGTCGTAGTCGGTGAGCGGCGCCCCGTCGTCACCGTCGGGGCTGGAGTCGATGTAGCCGATCGGGTGCCGCGAGCCGGCGCGGAACGTCCGGTCCGGCCGCAGCGCCGGCACCGGGCCACGCACCCGCACCAGCCGCGACTCCTGCAGCGCGTTCGCGACGTGGCGTGCCGCGCCGGGCACGGCCGAGAGCCGCCGGAAGATCTCCTGGTCCTCGATGCGCTCCGACCCGTGTGCCCGCACGCGCTGCAATACGAGGTTGAAGCGATCGGGTTCGTGGTCACCGATGTTGTCGTAGTCGACCGAGGCACGCAGCATCTCGCGCGAGCCCGGGCTCAGCGCCGCCAGCGTCAGCGAATCGTCCCCGCAGGGCAGCGTGAGGGTGGTCGGCGCGCCACCGTTCACGACACGGACCACGACCGCGTCCCGCCCGCCGCTCTCGAAGAACTGCTCGACCGCGTAGGAGAGCGTGCTCGGCTGCCAGAGTCCCCCGAACACGTTGTGGAAGTCGGCGAAGCTGCGGATCGGGATCGGCTCGTTCACGGGCCCCCGCAGGGTGCGTCCCACGAAGGCCGTCACGGCGGTGGCCGGGAGGGCGATGGCGCCGTCCGCGCCGGGCCCTTCCGTGACGACGATGTTGCCGAGTGCCGATTCCCGCAAGATGTGCCCCCTCGATCAACGATTAACTTAACACAGGTCCTTATGTCCTTGGCAGCAGGCATCCCTGGCACCCGCATGCACGCCACCACCGGACGCTGGCAGCTCGGCCTCGCCCTGGCGCTCACGACTGCGCTGTTCTGGGGCCTGCTGCCGATCGCCCTGAAGCTCACGCTCGCAGGCATGGATGCCTGGACACTCACGTGGTACCGGTTCGCCGCGGCCGCGATCGCGCTGGGCGCGTTCCTCGCGTGGCGCAGGCGACTGCCGGTCCGGGCGCCGCTTACACGACGCGGCTGGTGGCTGTACGCGGCGGCGCTGCTGTGCCTGGTCGCGAACTACGTTGGCTACCTCGCGTCGCTCGAGCTCACGAGCCCCGCAGTCGCGCAGGTGCTTATCCAGCTCGCGCCGCTGTTCCTGCTGTTCGGCGGCGTACTGGTGTTCCGCGAGCGGTTCGCGCCGCTGCAATGGGTCGGCTTCGCCGTGCTGGCGACGGGCCTCGCGGTGTTCTTCCACGACCGCCTCGCCGAGGTGTTCGCGCTCGACACGCGACTCGGCCTCGGCGTGGCCGTCATGCTGTTCGCCGCGCTCGCCTGGGCCGTGTACGCGCTCGCGCAGAAGCAGCTGCTGACCCAGCTCGCCTCGGAGCAGGTACTGTTCCTGCTCTACGTCGGCGCCGTGCCGCTGCTGCTGCTGCCTGCGGATCCCGCGCAGCTGCTGGCGCTCGACGGCCTGCAGCTCGGCATGCTCGCGTTCTGCTGCGCCAACACGGTGATTGCCTACGGCTGCTTCGCCGAGGCGCTCGAGCACTGGGAGGTGTCGCGCGTGAGCGCCGTGGTGACGCTGGCGCCGATCTTCACGCTGCTCGGCATCCACGTCGCGGCCTGGCTGTGGCCGGAGTCGGCGCCGGCCGAGGCACTGTCGGCCTGGAACGTGCTCGGCGCCACGCTGGTCGTCGTCGGCTCGATGACGACGGCACTCGGCGCGCGGACTCAGCGGGATCCGGAACCGCGCGGGTCCTCGCCCGCTGCCTGACTGCGCGGCTGTTCCGCGGGCGGCAGGGACGTCGCCGACCTGTCGCCGTCCACCCCGTCCCAGTTGGCGCCCTCCGGGAGGGCGTTGTGCACGAAGCGCGCCGAGGACAGATAACCCTGGTAGGTGACGCCGCGCCGCGACACGGGCACGGCGACGCCGCGCGCCTCGTTCACGACCTGCCGGGTCAGCGTCCAGTCGATTGCACCGCCGTGCTGCTTGGCCCGCTGCCACATCCGGTCGGAGATCGCTGCGCCGAACGGCGCGTGACGGCTGCCGGATGCGGCGCCCGCCTTGCCCTGGTGCTCCTCGAGCGGCGGATAGGACTGCACGTAGAGGCTGTCGCCCTGCCAGCGATAGAGCAGGGGCTGGCTCACGACCGTGACCCGGGTGCCGACCGGAATACGGTCGAACAGCGCGGCGATGTCCTCGGGATACATGCGGATGCAGCCGTGGCTCGCGCGCAGGCCGACGCCCGCGGGCTTGTTGGTGCCGTGGATCAGGTAGCTCGGCCAGCCGAGGTTCATGGCGTGGACACCGAGCGGGTTGTCGGGACCGGGCGGGATCCGGGCCGGCAACACATCGCCCTTCGCCGCGTGCTCGCCACGCACGGATTCGGGCGGCGTCCACCACGGGTCGCGGCGCTTGGCGACGACGGTCGTCGACCCGAGGGGCGTTTCCCAGCCGACCTTGCCGATCCCGATCGGATGCGTGTACACGACGCGCCGACCGTCCGGGCCGGGCCGCGGGAAATAGAACATCCGCAGCGCGGCGAGATTGACCACCACGCCTTCGTGCGGCGCCTCCGGCAGCACGAACTGGGTCGGCAGCACGATGCGCCTGCCCGCGCCGGGCAGCCACGGATCAACGCCGGGGTTGGCCCGCACGATCTCCTCGTAGCCGAGGTCGAAGCGCCGCGCGAGGTCCGACAGCGTGTCCTCGTGGCGCGCGGTCGTGACCTGCAGCTGGCCCACGACGGCCGTGGTCCTCGGCTCGAACGCGAAGGCGTGGGTCGCAAGCGGCGCCTGCAGCTGCGGCCCGGCGTTCGCACCCGGTGCGACCGGCCCGGGCTCCTCGACGGACGGCGTGAACACGCTGCAGCCGCCCAGCACGAGCACGGCAGCGAGCGCCGCCGCGCGCACCACGTCCGGAGGGAGTCGAACATGGAATCCTGGATTCACTGGCTGGCCCACGCAGGCGCCGGTCAGAGCAGCGCCGGACGATTGGGCAGCTCGTCCTCGTCGCGCTGCCCGGGGAGCTGCGGGAAGTGCCGGGCGATGATGCGGCCGATGTCCTCGACGCCGACCAATGCGCCCTCGCGGAAGCGACCGGCGCGAAACTGGCGTTCCATGTCGTCGCAGACCGTGCGCCATTCCGCCGCAGAGACGCGGTCGTTGAATCCTCGGTCGGCGACGATCTCCACGTCGCGGTCCGCGAGCAACACGTAGACGAGCACGCCGTTGTTCGCCACGGTGTCCCACACGCCGAGTGCGGCGAACACCTCGAGCGCCCGCTCGCGGGGCGCCTTGCCGCGCCACACCTCGCCGGGCTCGAGCGAGCCTTCGATGGCGACGCGGATTTCGCCCGAGTGCTGCCGCTCGGACTCGTCGACGGCCCGTTCGATCGCCTCGAGCGAATCAAGGGAGAACGCGCGGCGCAGCGCCGTGCGGGTGGCGAACAGGTGCCGGAACCAGCGTCCCCAGTCCATACGACTACCAGCTCCCCGAGGCGCCGCCGCCCCCGAATCCGCCGCCGCCGCCGCTCCAGCCGCCGCCGCCGAATCCGCCGCCGCCGCCCCAGCCGCCGGGATAGCCCCAGCCACTGCCGTGACGCCGGCTGTACCAGCCGTTGCTGCCGGCGGTCGGGCCGCCGCCCCCGAGCCCGCCGCCGAGCGCGAACAGGAAGGCGAGGACGCCGGCGCCGATCGACAGCCCGAGGATGCCGATCAGCAGCCAGGTGAGGAAGCCGACCAGCCCGCCGGTGGCGAGCGCGCCGCCGACGCGGCCGAACATGCGGCGGAAGATCGAGCCGCCGACCAGCGCAAAGATGAACAGGAACGGCAGCAGCGTGAAGAGCCCCGGCACGCCCTGCGAGGGCGACCTGAGCTCCGGCTCGGGCAGGGGCTCGCCCTCGATCACGCGCAGCATGCGGTCCACGCCGGTCGCGATGCCGCCGTAGACGTCGCCGCGGCGGAACTGCGGCACGATGTCCTCGTCGATGATGCGGTTGGCGGTCGCGTCGGGCAGCGCGCCCTCGAGGCCGTAGCCGACCTCGATGCGCAGTTTCCGGTCGTCGAGCGCCACGATCAGGATCGCGCCGTCGTCCACCTTCTGGCGACCGAGCCTCCAGGCCTCCGCCACGCGGATGGCGTACTGCTCGATCGCCTCCGGCTCCGTCGTGCGCACGATCAACACCGCGACCTGGCTGCCCTTCTGCTGCTCGAAGGCGCGCAGCTTCGCGTCCAGCGCCGCGACCTGGTCGGGCGTGAGGGTGCCGGTGGCGTCGGTGACCGGCGAGGTGAGCGGCGGAACGGGGACGAGCTGCTGCGCCGGGGCAAAGCCCGGCAGCAGCAGGGCGACCGCGGCGCAGAGCGCCGCGGCTACGCCCAGGAACCAGCGCGATCCCGATGTGACGACAGTCACGGGCGCGGGCGGCGTCCCTGCGGGGCGCCGCGCTGCCTCAGTTCGTCGCCGGCGCCGGCGTCGTGAAGTCCACCGTCGGCGGCTTGGCGATCGCGGCCTCGTTCTCGACCGTGAAGTTCGGCTTGACCTTGTAGCCGAACAGCATCGCGGTGAGGTTCGTCGGGAACCTGCGCACCGTGACGTTGAAGTCCTGCACCGCCTGGATGTAGCGGTTGCGGGCCACGGTGATGCGGTTCTCGGTGCCCTCGAGCTGCGCCTGCAGGTCGCGGAAATTCTGGTCGGACTTGAGCTCCGGGTACTTCTCGACCACGACCATCAGTCGCGACAGCGCGCTCGAGACCTCGCCCTGGGCGGCCTGGAACTGCCTGAGCGACTCCGGGTCGTTCGCGTCCACCTTGATCTGCGTGGCCTTGGCGCGCGCCTCGGTGACGCCGATCAGCACGGCCTGCTCCTGGGCTGCGAAGCCCTTGACCGTGTTGACGAGGTTCGGGATCAGGTCGGCCCGACGCTGGTACTGGTTGACGACCTCGGACCAGGCGGACTTCACGGTTTCGTCCTGAACCTGAATCGTGTTGTAACCGCAGGCCGACAGCAGCATGCTCGCGGCGGCGACCAGGGCGACTCGAATTGCACGCATCGAACGATCTCCTCGGCGACGTGGACGGCCAGCTGGGGCCCTCATTATGGGGAAAGCGGCCGAAATCTCCAGCCCTCGGTCGCAACCCCGCGGCGTCTCACCAGATCCGCACCAGCTGCTCGGTCGGCAGGTACAGCCCGTCGCCGGGCTTCACGCCGAACGCCTGCACGAACTGCGGCATGTTGCGCACGATGCCGTTGCAGCGGTACTCAGACGGGCTGTGCGGGTCGGTGACCAGGCGCCGGCGCATCTCGTCGTCGCGGTACTTGCGCGCCCAGACCTGGGCCCAGCCGATGAAGAAGCGCTGGTCGCCCGTGTAGCCGTCGATCACGGGCGCGGGCTGGTCGCCGAGCGCGAGCCGGTAGGCCTTGTAGGCCACCGCCAGCCCGGACAGGTCGCCGATGTTCTCGCCCAGCGTGAGATCGCCGTTCACGTTCGCGCCCGGCAGCGGACTGAAGGCGGAGTACTGCGCGACCAGTTTCCCGGCCCGGCCCTGGAAGCGCTCGTTGTCCTCCGCGGTCCACCAGTCGCGCAGCATGCCCTGGCCGTCGAACTTTCGACCCTGGTCGTCGAAGCCATGGCTGATCTCGTGGCCGATCACCGCGCCGATGCCGCCGTAGTTCACCGCGTCGTCGGCGTTCATGTCGAAGAACGGCGGCTGCAGGATCGCCGCCGGGAAGACGATCTCGTTGCCGAGCGGATTGTAGTAGGCGTTGACCGTCTGCGGGGTCATGAACCACTCGGTCCGGTCCACCGGCTTGCCGAGCTTGGCGAGCTCGCGCTTCACGTTCACCTCGCGCGCGCGCAGCACGTTGCCCACCAGGTCGTCGCGCCGCACCTCGAGGCCCGGATACTCCTTCCACTTTTCCGGGTAGCCGATCTTCACGCCGAAGCCCGCGAGCTTGGCGTGCGCCTCGCGGCGCGTCTCGGGGCCCATCCAGTCGAGCTCGTCGATCGAGGAGCCGAAGGCCTCGAGCAGGTTCGCCACCAGCCGGTCCATGCGCTGCTTGGCCTGCGGCGGGAAGTGCTTCGTCACGTAGACCTTGCCGAGCAGGTCGCCGACCGCGGTCTCAGTCTCCGCGAGGCCGCGTTTCCAGCGCGGCCTGAGCTCCGGGGTGCCGGAAAGCGTGCGACCGTAGAAGTCGAAGTGCTCCTGCACCAGGACGTCGTTGAGGTAGGGCGCGTAGGCATCGATGGCACGGACCTGCAGGTAGTCCTTCCACGTCGCGAGCGGCACGTCGCCCGTGGCCTTGCCGACGTCCGCGAAGAAGCCCGGCTGGCCGACGATCAGCTGGTCGTGGCCCTTGATTCCCATGCCCTCGAGGTAGCGCCGCCAGTCGAGGCCGGCGGTGGCCTGCGCCGCGCCGGCGAGGTCGTAGGGGTTGTAGACCTTGTTCGGATCGCGCAGGTCGACGCGCGGCCAGGAGGCCTTCGCGAGCCGCGTCTCGAAGTCCATGACGCGCTTCGCCGCGGCAGCGGCGTCCTTGCGGCCCGTCATCGCCAGCACGTCGGTCAGGTAGCCGAGGTAGCTGGTGCGCATCTCGGCGAAGCGCGCGTCGTCCTTCAGGTAGTAGTCCCGGTCGGGCATCGCGAGTCCCGACTGGCCCGCCCAGATGGTGTAGACGTCGGGACGCTTGGCGTCGGGCTGGATGCCGACGCCGATCGGGGTGTCGATGCCGACCAGGCCGGCATGGGCGAGGTAATCGATCAGCCCGGCGCGGTCCCTGATGGCCGCGATGCGCGCGAATTCGGGCGCGAGCGGCGCGAGGCCCAGCCGCTCCGCGCTCGCGTCGTCCATGAAGCTCGCGTAGAAGTCGCCGACCAGCTGCTGCTCGCTGCCCTTGGCGGCGCCCGCGGAGGCGGCCTCCTCGACGATCGCCTTCAGATTCGTCTCGACGTCGTCCTGCAGCTTGGTGAATGCGCCGTAGTTCGAGCGGTCGGCCGGGATCTCCGTCCTGGCGAGCCACGCGCCGTTGACGTGCCGGTAGAAGTCGTCCTGCGCGCGGACAGTGCCGTCGAAGTTGTCCTGGTAGACGCCCGACGGCCGCGCAGCGGCAGGCGCTGCGGCAGCCTCGGGGGCCGCCGGCACCGGCTCGGGCCGGGTCGGTGGACCTGAACAGCCGGCGAGCGTCAGGAGGCAGGCGAGGGGCAGGGACCAGCGCATCATCGCGAAACTCCGTGGATTGGATGCAGCGGGCCGCGGACGGCCCCGCCGGAGGGTGGCGAAGTATAGAGGAGTCAGGCCCGGCCAAGGCGGAGGTGGATCGGCCAGCGCAGCCGGCGGGTGCCACCGGGCGGCCACCACGCCGCCTGGGGCGAGGACCCGCCGGCACTCGGCATGGAATCGCTCGAAGTCGAACCAGCGGGCCGCCTGCGCCGCCGCCACCAGCGACACGCTGCGCCCCCGCACCGGCAGGCGTTCGGCGAGCGCGGCATGCTGCGCGCGTGGGCACGCGCGCGCAACGCCGCGGCGCGGTCCGCCGTGGCTAGAATGGGCGCCATGGACGGCATCGAGGTCGTTGACATTGCCCACGCGATCCAGCTCGCGGTGGCGCCCGTGTTCCTGTTCTCGGGCATCGGCGTGTTCCTGGGCGTGCTCACCAGCCGGCTGGCCCGCGTCGTGGACCGCGCGCGCCGCGTGGAGGAAGGCCTCCGGCAGGCCGTCGGCGATGCGGCCGAGGAGGCGCGCGGGCAGCTCAGGGTCGCCGCGAGCCGGGCGCGCCTCATCAACGTCTCGATCACGCTCGGGACGATCGCCGCGCTGCTCGTGGCGCTCGTGATCGCGCTGCTGTTCGCGAGCACGTTCGTCCCGATCAACCTCGCGGGGTCGGTCGCGGTGCTGTTCGTGCTGGCGATGGCGGCGCTGGTCGGCTCGCTGGTGAGCTTCCTGCTCGAGGTGCGCATCGCGATCGCAGCGTTGCGCATCGGCCCCGGTGAAAAAAAATGACCCCGGGTCTTTGGCCCCGGGGTCGAGTTGCGGACTCTGGTCGAAGGGAAGGGACGAGTCCGCCAGGGGATCTGCCGTTCAGGCCATCAGTGCAGCCTTGCCCACTGCAGCACTTTCACTTCGCGCAGCTCGCGACCCATGTTGCGCGCGATGATCTGGGCCGCCTCGCCCGGCTCGCGTGCGCTGCGCCGGGACAGGTCGTCGAGCTCCACCACGCCGCGATATTCCTGCAGGCCGCGCGGATCGGGCTCGTCCACCAGGAAGTGCGCGTAGTACTTGATGCTCACGGACCCGCAGGCTACGGACGCGTCCGGGCGCCGTCCGTGAAGCCCCGCACAATCCCGCACGCCGTCGGCCGGAGGCCCCAGGAACGTGAGCCGTTACCGCAAGGCTGACCCCGCCGGCTCGAAGTACGCCACCGCGGAGGGCGCGCGCCGGCTGCGCGAGGAACTCGACTACCTTTGGCGCGTGCACCGCCCGGAGGTCGCGCGCGCGGTGGCGGAGGCGGCCGCCCAGGGCGACCGCTCGGAGAACGCGGAGTACATCTACGGCAAGAAGCAGCTGCGCGAGATCGACCGCCGGGTGCGCTTCCTGCGCCGGCGGCTCGACGGCATGTTCGTGGTCAGCCGCCCGCCGGACGACCGCAGCCGCGTCTTCTTCGGCGCCTGGGTGCGACTCGAGGACGAAGAGGGCCACGAGATCGAGGTCCGTATCGTGGGCCCGGACGAGATCGACCCGGCACGCCGCCACGTCAGCATGGACTCGCCGCTGGCCCGCGCCCTGATGGGACGGCGCCGCGACGATGCGGTGACCACCGAGGTGCCGGGCGGGCGCCGCAGCTACGTGGTGACGGAGCTGCGCTACGAGGAGGCCGACGGCGAACAACCGCTACCGGGGGACCGCCCCGGCGCCCCGCCAGGCTAGTCCCGGGCCGGGGCTTCCGCGCCGTGGTCCGGCGGGTCCACCTTGGCGAGTTCGCGGCCGGTCCAGTCGGCCCAGGCCGCGCGGCTGCTCCAGTATGCGTGGGTCCGCGGCTCGAGGCCGGACGGGTCGTCGAGGCTGGCGAGCGTCACGTGGGTCTCGCCGGGCCAGTGGCTCGAGCGGAACAGGAGCGGCGATCCGCAGCGACGGCAGAAGCTGCGCGTCGCGGCAGCCGAGGAGCGGTAGTGCTCGAGCACGTCGGCGCCGCGCTCGATGGCGAAGCGGTCGTCTGCGACGCCCACCCAGGTGACGAACCCCGCGCCCTGCGCGCGGCGGCACAACGAGCAGTGGCAGTGGGCGACCCAGAGCGGGGGCGGGGCGATGCGGTAGCGCACCGCGCCGCACAGGCAGCCACCCTGCGTGTTCACACGACGCGGACGTTCTTGAACTGCCAGGGATCGGTCTCGTCGAGATCCTCCGGGAACAGCCTGCTGCGCTCGACGAGCGGGTGCCACTCCGTGTACTCGCCGACGACCAGGCCGAGGTAGGGACGGCAGATCTCGAGGATGCGCTTGTAGTCCATCTCGTCGGGCTCGACGACGCCGCTGTTCGGGTTCTCGATCGCCCAGATCAGGCCCGCCATGGTGGAGACCGTCACCTGCAGCGAAGTCGCGCTGTTGTGGGGCGCAAGCTGCCGCGCCTCCTGGATCGAGAGCTGCGAGCCGTACCAGTAGGCGTTCTTCTTGTGGCCGGCGAGCAGCACGCCGAGTTCGTCCACGCCCTTGACGATCTCGTCCATCATGATCCGCTTGCGGTCCTGCAGCACCCAGTTGCGGCCGGCGAGCTCGTGCACGGAGAGCACCGCGTTGTCGCTCGGGTGGTAGGCGTAGTGCACCGTCGGCCGGTAGACGAGCTGCTCGCCCCTGCGGATCGTGAGGTAGTCCGAGATCGAGATGGACTCGCTGTGCGTGATCAGGAAGCCGTGGAAGTGTCCCGCCATCGGCGTCCAGGTGCGCACGCGCGTGCCGGCGCCGGGCTGCATCAGGTAGATGGCGCTGCCGCGGCCGAAGTCGTGTTTCCTGCCGTCGCGCGGCCAGTTCTTCTCGTGCGAGCCCCAGCCGATTTCGGCGGGCTGGCAGCCCTCGCCCACGAAGCCGTCCACCGACCACGTGTTGACGAACTCGCCCGGCTCCTTGGCGTAGGAGGCGACCTGCGTGTCGCGCTCGGCGACGTGGATCACCTTGACACCGAGCTTGTGCGCGAGCGCCGCCCACTCCTCGCGGGTGTTCGGGTCACCGTGCTCGACGCCCGAGTCGGTGGCGATGTTGAGGAGCGCCTGCTTGACGAAGTGCGACACGAGGCCCGGGTTCGCGCCATGCGTGAGCACCGCCGTGGGCGCGCGTTTCATGGTCTCGCGCAGCGCGAGCGCCGCTTCGCGCAGCGCGTAGTTGGTGCGCTTCGCCGGCAGGACCGTCGGGTCGGTATAGCCTCCGGGCCAGGGCTCGATGCAGGTGTCGAGGTACAGCGCGCCCTTGTCCCAGCACAGCTGGATGAGCGCGATGCTCGAGACGTCCACCGACAGGTTGAGCAGGAAGTCGCCCCGGCCCACCACCGGGTCGAGCACGTTCCTGAAATTCTCGCGCGTGAGCGGGTGGCGGATGAAGCGCACACCGTATTCGGCGGCGACCTTCTCGCCCGCCTCGTCCGCCGTGACGATCGTGATCTGGTCCGGCTGGATGCCGACGTGGCGGAGGATCAGGGGCAGGACGCCCTGGCCGATGCTGCCGAAGCCGACGAAGACTAACCGGCCCGGAAAGGCGACGTGGACGGGGTACTGGCTCATGATCTGCCGGAAGTGCCTCGATAAGACCTGACGACGAGCGCGATAGTTTAGCCGGATTCACCTGCCGCCCGTTACCCTGCGCATGCCACCGGGCGCGGGCTGCGCCTTCAGCCTCGCGGTGCGCCCTCGCGCCAGTGCGGAGGATACGTACGGTCGTAGCCGGGCAGCGCCTCGACGCGCCGGATCCAGCGCGCGATCGCCGGATGGGTGGTCTCGAGCGGCAGGAAGCGCGAGCGCAGGTCGCCCGCCTCGCGCTTCTCCATCGCGCGCAGCAGCAGCATGATGCTCGGGAACACCACCAGGTCCGCCGCCGAGACCCGCTCGCCCACCAGCCAGTCCGAACCGCTCAGCCGCCCCTCGATGGTGCGCGCCTCGCCCGCGACGATGTGCATGGCGCGCGTCACCTCCTCGGCCTGCTCGTCCATGTTCTCGAAGAACACGGCGTGCACGATGCGCATCAGGTGGCTCTCGGCGTACGCCTGGTACTCGCAGATGACGCGCATGATGGTCGCAGCCTCCTCGGGCGTCCGGCCGAACAGGGGCGGCTCGGGGTACCTGCGGTCGAGGTAGAGCAGGCAGGCGAGCGACTCGAACACGATGAATTCGCCGTCCTTCAGCACCGGCACGCGCCCGCGCGGGTTCATGCGCAGCATCTGCGGCGACTTGTGCTCCTGCATGGAGAACTGCAGGAGGTGCGACTGGTAGGGCAGCCGCTTGAACTCGAGCGCGAGCTGCACCCGCCACGAATACGGACTGCCGCTGCCCCAGAACAGTTCGAGCGCCATGCCTGCTCCTTCCGCACGCCGCCGCCCCTGACGGGCGCGGCGCGGCGATTGTACCGGCCGGGTCCGCGGCGCGGTATCTTCCGCAGCGAGGAACGACCACGATGACCCTTCGCACGCTGATCGGCGCCGAGTCGCTCGCGGAACTGCTCGGGCAGGCGCGGCTGCGGCTGTTCGATTGCCGCTTCGACCTGGCGCGGCCGGACGACGGCCGTCGCCGCTACCTGGACGAGCACCTGCCGGGCGCGGTGTACGCCGACCTCAACCGCGACCTGTCGGCGCCCGTCACCGCCGGCACGGGGCGCCATCCACTGCCGTCGCCCGCCGCGTTCGAAGCGCGGCTGCGGGCCTGGGGCGTCGACGGCGATTCCCTGGTCGTGGCCTGCGACGACGGCAACGGCATGTACGCCGCGCGCCTCTGGTGGATGCTGCGCTGGCTCGGGCACGACGACGTCGCGGTGCTCGACGGCGGGCTGCGACGCTGGCTGCAGCTCGGCCTGCCGACCACCGAGGAGGTGCCGCGGCCGGCGCCGGGCAGCTTCGTCGCGCGGCCGCGCCCGGAACTCGCGGTGGACGCCTCGACGGTGCTCGCGGCGGCGCGCGACCCCGCGGCGCGCGTCCTCGACGCCCGGGCGCCGGAACGCTACCGGGGCGAGGTGGAGCCCATCGACGCGGTGGCGGGCCACGTGCCCGGCGCGCGCAACCATCCGTTCGGCCTGAGTCTCGACGCAAACAACCGCATGCTTGCGCCGGACGACCTGCGCGAGTCGCTCGCGGCGAGCCTCGACGGCGTGCCGCCGCGGCGCGCCATCGCGATGTGCGGCTCGGGCGTCACCGCCTGCCACCTGCTGCTCGCGCTCGAGCACGCCGGGCTGACCGGTGCACGCCTCTACCCCGGGTCCTGGAGCGAGTGGTCGAGCGATCCCGCGCGCCCGGTGCGCGTCGGCGCCGAGCCCTGAGCACCGCGGACGGCCTCGGCGGAATTTTCCCGGCCGCTTCTGCTATCTTGCGCGCCTTCTGGAACCGGACCCGGAGCCTGACTGCATTGGAAAACGCCGCGCGCACGTCGCGCCAGGGCAACCCCTGGTCGGTCGAGGATTCGCTCGAGCTCTACGGCACCGGCGCCTGGGGCAACGGCTACTTCGGCATCAACGCGGCGGGCCACGTCGTGGTGCGGCCGGACCAGACGGCCGAGCACGAGATCGACCTGTACGAGGTGATCCGCGGCCTCGAGGCGCGTGACCTGGCGACACCCGTCGTGGTGCGCTTCTCGGACATCCTGCACCACCGCCTCAAGCGCCTGCACGACGCCTTCGCGAGCGCGATCGCCGAGAACGACTACCGCGGCCGCTACACGGCGGTGTACCCGATCAAGGTGAACCAGCAGCGCCTGGTCGTCGAGGAGGTGTACGGCTACGGCCGCGAGTTCGGGTTCGGCCTCGAGGTGGGCTCGAAGCCCGAGCTGCTCGCGGTGATGGCGCTGACCGAGGGCGAGTCCGAGCGCATCATCGTCTGCAACGGCTTCAAGGACGACAGCTACATCGAGGCCGTGATCCTCGCCACCAAGCTTGGCCGCACCATCATCCCGGTGGTCGAGAACTTCGAGGAACTCGGGCTGATCCTCAAGCACGCCCGCAGCTACGACGTCCGGCCGCGCATCGGCGTGCGCGTGAAGCTCGCAAGCGAGGGTGCCGGCCGCTGGCGCGAGTCCTCTGGCGAGAAGTCGAAGTTCGGCCTGTTCGTGACCGAGATCCTGGAGCTGGTCCGCGTGCTGCGCGAGCAGGGCATGGAGGACTGCCTGCAGCTGGTGCACTGCCACCCCGGCAGCCAGCTGCAGGACATCCGTCGCGTCAAGGACGCGGTCAACGAGCTCGCGCACGTCTACGCCGAGCTCAAGCTGATGGGCGCCGGGCTGCGCTACATCGACGTCGGGGGCGGCCTCGGCGTGGACTACGACGGCAGCCGCACCAACTACGCCTCCTCCATGAACTACACGCTCGCCGAGTACGCGAGCGACGTGGTCTACCGCATCGCCAGCGTCTGCAACGCCCGCGGCATCGAGCACCCCGTGATCGTGAGCGAGTCGGGCCGGGCGATCGCGGCGCACCACAGCCTGCTCGTGTTCAACGTGCTCGGCAGCTCCGCGCTCGACCGGCTGGCCGTCAGCGAGGACGAGGCGCGCGAGCTCAAGGGCGGCGCCGACGTGCCGCAGCCGGTGCGCGACCTGCTCGACGCCTACCGCTCGATCACCGAGCGGCGTCTCGTGGAGTGCTATCACGACGCGCTGCAGGCGCGCGAGCAGGCGCTGCAGACCTTCAACCTCGGGTACCTGAGCCTCGAGCACCGCGGCCTCGTGGAGCGGCTTTACTGGGCCACCTGCGCCAGGATCCGCGACTACTGCCGGCGGCTCGAGCGCGTGCCGGAGGAGCTCGAGGGGCTCGAGTCCATCCTGAGCGACGTCTACTTCTGCAACGTCTCGGTGTTCCAGTCGCTGCCCGACAGCTGGGCCATCGACCAGCTGTTCCCCGTGATGCCGATCCACCGCCTCGACGAGCGCCCGCTGCGCAGCACGGTGCTGGCGGACATCACCTGCGACTCCGACGGCAAGATCGACCGCTTCGTGAGCCTGCGCGAGACCAAGCGCACGCTCGAGGTGCACGAACTCCACGCGGGGGAGCCCTACTACCTGGCCGCGTTCCTGGTCGGCGCCTACCAGGAGACGCTCGGCGACCTCCACAACCTGTTCGGGGACACCCACGTGGTGCACATCAAGCTGCACGAGGAAGGCGGCTGGTGGATCGAGGAGACCGTCAAGGGCGACACCGCCGCCGAGGTGCTGCGCTACATGCGCTACGACGTCGACCGGTTGCTGCCGCAGCTCGCCCGCGACTGCGAGCGCGCGGTGCGCGAGGGGCGGCTGTCGCTGGCCGAGAGCCAGGCGCTGCGACGCTTCTACGACGGCGAGCTCGCCGGCTACACCTACCTCGAGCCGGCCTGACTTCCGTCCCGCGCGACCCGCGGGAGATAATCCCCGGGTTCGATTCCAGCCACGGGGAGAACTGCCATGGGATTCAGCTTCATGCGCGGCGCGATATTCGCCGCGGTGCTCGCGGCCGCGGGGACGGGCGCCACGGCGGCAGCCAAGGCGGGCCAGGGCCTCGACATCCACACGCCGGAAGGCGCGATCGCGGCCTTCCGCAAGGTCCAGTGCTCGAGCGAGGACCGTCGGCCGACCGTGTACTACTGGACGGGCGACACGTACAGCCGCGTGCCCGGCGAGCCCGACCGGCTGCTGTTCCGCTTCGAGGGCATGAACGTGCGGCAGTGCGTCGCGGTCACCGACCCGGTGCGCGGCACGGGCTTCCGTCAGGTCTCGCGCGAGATCATGTTCTACCTGGACCCGGCCACCGGCCAGATCCTGGACGAGTGGAAGAACCCCTGGACCGGCGAGACGGTCAAGGTGCTGCACATCGCCAACGACCCCGTGAATTTCCGCGCGCCGATCTTCCCCGTCACGGCGGACGGCAAGCCCTACAGGTCGGACATCAAGGTGATGGGCGACCACTGGTGGGGCACGACGACCGTGCCGCTGTTCTACCGCAATCCGCTCGCGGGCGACTACCAGGACTACGTCGGCGGCACCTACCACGCGACCGAGATGTTCAATTTCTTCGGGCGCATGTCAGACCTCGCCGACCCGAAGAAGCACTCGGCCGAGGTCAACGTCGCCTGGGCGCGGATCTCTGACTGGTTGCCGTGGATGAAGATGCGCGGCCGGGCCGGCACGATGTACTTCAACGGCGCGGGCCGCAAACTCGACGGCTACGCCGACCTGCCCGCGAGCATGCGCGCGGCGATCGAGGCGCGCGCCCCGATCTATCGGGAGCCGCCGCCGGTCGACGACCAGCGCCCGAACGAGACCAGCTGGACCTACTTCAAGAAGCAGATGGAGGCCGCCCCCCCGAAGTGAGCGGGGCGGCAGTCCGCCACGGCTCGGCTGCCGCCGGATCCTGTGACCCGGCGGTGGCCGACCAGGGCCGGACGGCCCCGTCGCGACGGTCGTAGAGACCCATTTTTTTGCGATGCATCAATAATTTAGCTTGCAGCAGCAATTGGCAATGAGTAGTCTTGACTTCGGACAGATTCTTGTTACCGGACCCGTCGTTGGCTCGAAGTGCCGATTGTTGCGAGGCTGAGTTCCCACCTCCCCGTCCGGTGACCCCTTTGGCATCCCGTTTCCCAGGCGCAGTCCCTTCGCCGGCGCAGCCAACGCTTCGCGGAACGCGTCTGCTGTCGCATCGCCAGCCGCTGCGGGTCAGCGAGGCTCGGGAAAGTACCCCTCGACCGCCGCGGGACACCGCATTAGGCGGTGGCGAGCGCTGGTAGGACCGCTGGACCAGCGCCCTTCGGGCCGGATTTTCCGTTTACGGACATGAACTTGTGATAGACTGCGCCGCGATCGTTGCCCGTCCGTGCCTTGCAGGGCGCCTCCGTGCGCCTGGTTTGTTAAGCCGAAACGTCTTCGATCAGGTGACAGGGATCGCCCGTGCGCTGGCCTTGGAAAGGACAGTGCGCGCTGGTGTATCTGCGTTTATCAGTCCTGTCGTTGTGTATTGTTTTCTTTCTTAGGATGTTCGAATGACCAAGATCTACGTGGGCAACCTTCCGTTCTCGGCGACCGAGAGCGAAGTTCGCGACCTCTTCGCCCAGCACGGCACGGTCGACTCCGTCGCCCTGCCGTCCGACCGTGAAACCGGTCGTCCGCGCGGCTTCGGCTTCGTCGAGATGCCGCAGGCCGACGCGCAGAAGGCGATGCAGGCCCTGAACGGCTTCAACATGGGCGGCCGTCCCCTGCGCGTCAACGAAGCGCAGGATCGTCCCCGGACCGGCGGCGGCGGTGGCGGTGGCGGCGGTCGCACGGGTGGCGGCGGTCGCACGGGCGGCGGCGGTTACGGCGGTAGCGGTGGCGGCGGCTACGGCGGTAGCGGCGGCGGCGGCGGCGGCTACGGCGGCGGCGGCGGCGGCCAGCGCCGCTGGTGATCGCCGGGCGCCCAAGGGCGCCTGAGTCGATGCTTGACAGGAAGGCCCGGGGCGACCCGGGCCTTCTTTTTTGCCCCGCGGGTCGCCGGCAACCTCACCAGAGGTTGCGCAGCCGGGCGGCGACGTCGATGCGCTCGCCCGGACTCCCGACCGGGACCGCGACTCCCCCGGACTGCGCCGGCCACGCCGTGCGCTCGAAGCGCTCGAGGACCGCGTCGGTCAGGAACCGGCTGCGAGCCCCGTGCACGTAGCGGTCCCCGGCGCGCGACTGCTGCGTCACGTAGAAGCGCACGGGCGCGATCAGGTGCAGCTCCTGCCGGGCGCGCGTCATGGCGACGTACAACAGCCGCCGCTCCTCCTCGAGCAGCTCGGGTCGGCCGGTCGAGAACTCCGAAGGGAAACTGCCGTCGGTTACGTTCAGCACGTGCACGGCCTCCCACTCCTGGCCCTTCGCGGAGTGCACCGTCGAGAGCACGAGGTAGTCCTCGTCGAGCAGCGGGTCGCCGGCGAGGTCGCCCGTCGCCTGCGGCGGGTCGAGCGTGAGTTCCGTGACGAACGCCTCGCGGGTCGGATACTGCGCCGCGAGGCGCTCGAGCTGCTCGAGGTCGCCGCGGCGCGCCTGCGCCGACTCGTAGATGCGCTCGAGCTGCGGCTCGTACCAGGTGCGCACGCGCGTCACCTGCCCTTCCCAGCCGGCCGCCTCGGCACCGAGCGCGGCCATGAGCTCCGCAAAGGCCGGCCAGTGCCCGCGCGCCGCGGCCGGCACCGGGTACTCCGACAGCGCGGGCCAGCGGAATCCCGCGGCCTCGAAGGCCTCGCAGGCGCGCTGCGCGTTGGCCGGACCCATGCCCGGCAGCAGCTGCAGCACGCGGAAGGCCGCGATGCGGTTGCGCGGGTTGTCGGCCCAGCGCAGCATCGCGAGCAGGTCCTTCACGTGCGCGGCCTCGAGGAACTTGAGCCCGCCGTACTTCACGTAGGGGATGTTGCGCCGCATGAGCTCGAGCTCGAGCACGTCGCTGTGGTCGGCGTTGCGAAACAGGACCGCCTGGCGCCTGAGCTCCACGCCGCGCTCGCGGCACTCGAGCACCCGCTCGACGACGTACCCGGCCTGCGCCTGGTCGTCCTGGACCGTGACGTAGCGCGGCTTCGCGCCTCCGCCGCGGGTGCTGCGCAGGAACTTGCGGTACTGGCGCGCGGCGTCGGCGATCACGGCGTTGGCCGCGTCGAGCACCGGCTGCGTGGAGCGGTAGTTCTCCTCGAGCACGACCACGTGCGCCGGCGGCGAGTAGCGCTCCGGGAACTCGAGGATGTGCTCGACGGTGGCGCCGCGGAACGAGTAGATGGCCTGCGCGTCGTCGCCCACGACGGTCAGCCCGGACCCGTCGGGCTTGAGGCGCAGCAGGATGCCGGCCTGCAGCGCGTTGGTGTCCTGGTACTCGTCCACGAGCACGTGGTCGAAACGCGCACCGATCTCGGCCGCAAGCGACTGGTCCTGCATCATGAACTGCCACCAGAGCAGCAGGTCGTCGTAGTCGAGCGACTGCTGGGCGAGCTTCTCCTCGACGTAGGCGCGGTACAGCGCGGTGAGCTGCGGCTCCCAGTCCAGGCACCACGGGTAGGCGGTCGCGAGCGTGTGGCGCAGCGGGAGCTGCGTGTTGACGCGGTGCGAGTAGATGCCGAGGCAGGTGTCCTTGCGCGGGAAGCGCTGCTCGGTCTTCGAGTACCCAAGCCGGTGGCGCACGACGTCCATGAGATCAGCGGCATCAGCGCGATCGAGCACGCTGAAGCCGGGGTCGAGCCCGAGGCGACTCGCGTACTCGCGGATCAGGCGGTTGCCGACCGCATGGAACGTGCCGGACCACGGCAGCCGCAGGCTCACGGGCGCGGCGCCCGGCCGGGCCGTCGCGGATGCCTCGGCAACCACCCGCTGCGCGCGGCGGGTCATCTCGAGCGCGGCGCGGCGCGTGAAGGTGAGCAGCAGCAGCCGCTCGGGCGCGACGCCGTGCAGCAGCAGGTGCGCGACGCGGTGCGCGAGGGTGGCCGTCTTGCCGGTGCCGGCCCCGGCGATCACCAGCAGCGGCCCGGCGCGCACGCCCCGGCCGCCGTCCGCCGAGGCCTCGCCGAAGGTCGCTGCCGTGCGCTGCGCGGCGTTGAGTCGCGTGAATGTCTCTGCCTCGGCCATGCAGGACCAATATTAGGCAGGCCCTGTATGGATATCCAGACCACGGCCCTGCAGCGGCTCGCTTAAGATGCGCCCCCCCGGCAAGGACTCAGTTCAGGTGGCGCGATGAAGAACGACGATTTCGGCTTCGGTGACTTCGCCTTGCGCCTCGTGTTCTCGGTGGGCCTCGTCCTCCTCACCTTCAATCCCAGCGGCCACTCGTACTACCACTGGCTGGCCGACGGGTTCCCGAAGGTCCAGCCGCTCGAGGCCGTGGCGGGCGTGGCGCTGATCGGCGCGTGGGTCTTCTTCGTACGCTCAACCTTGGCAGCAATGGGCACGCTCGGCCTCGCCCTGCTGCTGGCGTTCTTCGCCGCGGTCGCGTGGTGGGTCGCGAGCCAGGGCTGGCTCGACGTCCACAACCGCTCGGCGATGGGGTGGGTCGTGCTGCTGGTGCTCGGGCTGGTGCTCGGCATCGGGATGTCGTGGTCGCACATCCGGCGCGAGTTCTCCGGACAGGCCTCAGTGGACCGAGTCGACCAGTAAACAAACAGGAAATCGGGGACATTCTCCTATTTCCCGGCGCGCAGGAACGGTCTTCGTACCGTCCTTCCAGGAAATAGGAGAATGTCCCCTATTTCCTGCTTCCCCGATTACCGCACCAGCTTGAGCAGCTTCGCCTTCTGCTCGGTGTAGGGCGGGTAGCGCATCGGCGCATCGAGCCAGAAGCTCCGCTTCATCACCGGTTTCTGGTGACTGAAGGTCTCGAAGCCGTACCAGCCCGTATAGCGGCCCATGCCGCTGTTGCCGACGCCGCCGAACGGAAGCTCGGGCGACACCATGAAGATCACGGCGTCGTTGACGCACACGCTGCCCGCGCTCAGGCGCTCGAGCACGGCCTTCTCGAGCGTCTTGCTCTTGGTGAAGAGATACAGCGCGAGCGGCTTCGGCCGGTCCGCGACGTGCTTGATCGCGTGGTGCATCTCGTCCACGGTGATCACGGGCAGCACCGGCCCGAAGATCTCCTCCTGCATCAGCGCCGAGTCGGGCGGCGGATCGAGCACGATGGTGGGCTCGACGAAGCGCTTCGCGACATCCACCCGTCCCCCGGTGTGCACCTTCTGCCCCTCGAGCAGATGCTGGAAACGGGCCGCGTGACGCTCGCTGGCGATGCGGCAGAAATCCGGGCTCTGCTCGGGATCATCCCCGTAGAACTGGCGGATCTTGCCCGCCAGGATATCGATGAACCGCTGCGCCACCTCGCGGTGGACCAGCACGTGGTCGGGCGCCACGCAGGTCTGGCCGGCATTGATGAACTTGCCCCAGGCGATGCGCGAGGCGGCCACCTCGAGGTCGGCGCTCTTGTCGATCAGGCAGGGGCTCTTGCCGCCGAGCTCGAGGGTGACCGGCGTCAGGTGCTTCGCCGCCGCCGTCATCACGATGCGCCCGACGCGCTCGTTGCCCGTGTAGAGGATGTGGTCAAACCGCTGCTCGAGCAGCTCCGTAGTCTCCGGGACGCCGCCCTCGACCACCGCGAACGCGTCGCCGTCGAGGTAGCGCGGCAGGATGCTGGCGATCGCCGCCGAGGTGTGCACGGTCACCTCCGACGGTTTCATCACCGCGCAGTTGCCCGCGGCCACCGCACCCACCAGCGGCGCCATCACCATCGACAGCGGGTAGTTCCACGGCGCGATGATCAGCACCACGCCCTTGGGTTCCGGCTGGAGGTAGCTGCGCCCGGGCTGCACCATGATCGGCGTGCGCACGCGCTGCGGCCTCATCCAGCCTGCGAGGTGCTTGCGGGCGTACTTGGCTTCCGCCTCGACGAAGCTCATCTCGGTGAGCACGGCCTCGAAGCGGCACTTGCCGAGGTCCAGCCGCAGCGCCTCCGCGAAGTCACTCTCGTGCTCGCGCATCATGCGCTCGATCTCCGCGAGCTGGGCGAGCCGCCATTCCCGGGGGCGGGTCTTGCCGCTGTCGAACGTCTGCCGCAGCCGGGCCAGCGTGCCGGGCAAGGAGGAGGTGCTCACGTAGGTTCTCCGGTCGCCCCGCCGATCGCGGCGCTCCGACGCAACATAGCACAGGCGGCGCCCCCCGGCGGTGCGCCCCCCGGGCCCGGCGGGGCCGTGCCCCGGCGTCGCGGGCGCGGGCGTATGATCCGCGGCCACCATCGTACCCGCGGACCCGCCATGGACCAGTCGATACGCAACGTGTTCACCGGCCGCGTGCTCACCCTCAACCTCGAGCGCGTGCGCCTGCCGAACGGCCGGGTCGCGGAACTCGAGATCGCGCACCATCCCGGCGGCGCGGCGGTCGTCGCGCTCGACGCGTCCGGCCGCGTGTGCCTGCTGCGGCAGTTCCGCCACGCCGCGGGCGACTGGCTGGTCGAGCTGCCGGCGGGCAAGCTCGACGGCGGCGAGCCGCCGCTCGACTGCGCCCGGCGCGAGCTGGCCGAGGAAGCGGGCGTCACAGCGCGAGACTGGGAGAAGCTCGGCGAGTTCTACAGCTCGCCGGGCATCCTCACCGAGGTCATCCACCTGTTCCTGGCCCGCGGCCTCGAGCCGTCCGACGCGCAGCCTGAGGCGCACGAGGTGTTCGAGTCGAGCTGGGTGCCGCTCGAGGATGCGGTGGGCCTCGCCGCGCGCGGGCAGCTGCACGACGCCAAGAGCGTGATCGGTCTGCTGTGGGCCCGCGAACGCCTGGGTGCACCCTGACGCGCTGCATCCAGCCGGGGCAGCCTCTTCCCGGTGGCGGTTATGTGACGTGGTTCCGGCCCCGATCGCGCCACAGGCGATAAGGTCTGCCGTGCGAGGTTTCGACCAGACCGTGGAGACTGCTGCAATGACGGGGAAGCCGCGCGCCAGTCGGCCGGCCCAGGGAAAGACCGACGGCGAGCCCGGGCACCTCAGCCTGGACGACCGGGGCAACGTCACCTGGGAGTGGGCCGAAGACGAGACCCTGCTTGCCGACGACACCTTCGGCGCCACGGCGCGCCTGCAGGCGCTCGCCGATCCGAGCCTCACGATTCGCGAGGATGACGATGACCCGCTGAACCCGGTGAGCGTCAATCCGAAGGGCCTGATCAAGGGCTACAACCCCTACAACAGCGGCGCACTGGCCAAGCAGAGCTGGAAGCGCAGGAAGAACCTGCGCGAGCTCTCGAAGTGGATCGCGCAGCGCAAGCGGCTGTCGCGGCCGAAGGACGACGACTGACGCCCGTCCCTCAGCGCCACTGCTCGGCATGGCGCAGCTTGGCGTGCCGGCCCAGCCGGTAGAAATTGCGCAATTCCGCGAGCAGCGCGTCCGGGCGCGCCTGGCGCCGTCGCAGGAATCGCTCCTCCAGCCGGCGGCAGAAGCGCGCCGCGAATCGGTGCGCCTCCTGGTAGCGGGACCGCTCCGACGGCGAAAGCCCCGGCAGGAAAGCGACGCAGTCGAACAGGCGATCGAACAGTTCCGCCGGAAAGCGGCCGCCGCGCTGCTCGAGCAGCAGCCGCAGCGCGCTCGCGTACTTGTCCACCTCCGCCTGCAGCTCCAGCTCGAGCAGCGACACCGACCGCTCCCGCCCCGCGCTCCAGACGAAGTAGTGGAAGTGGCTCACGCCCTCGAGCGCCGTGCAGTAGTCGGCGAGGTTGGCTTCGCAGAGCGAACGCAGCGGGCAGCGCTCCGCGAGCCGCTCGATGACGGCGCGGTCCACGTACAGCGACACCTCGACACCGTCCTCGTCCTGCGCCACCAGCAGCTGCTCGTCGGTGGCCGGCGCGGCCGCCGCGCCCTGCAGCGCCGCGGCGTGCGCGGCGTCGGTGATCAGGAAGTCGTACACGTCGTGCTCGGCCGGAGCGTCGTACAGCCCGGCGAGCAGCTTCTGCAGCTCACGCAGCAGCACGGGCGTCAGCTGGGCTTGCGGCCGACGGGCACCACGGCCGGGCTGACGCCGAGCTCCTTGAGCAGCGCGTACGCGCGCGGACTGCCGGTCCTGAGCCAGACCTCGTACAGCCGCAGCACGTCGCGGTCGCTCTGGCGCCACGACATCTCGCTCACGTCGTTGAGCGCGTCCACGAGCCGCTGGAACTTGACGGCGAGCTCGGCGAACACGCCGGCCAGCGCGCGGCCGCGCGCGCCGGGCCCGCAGCTGTCGGCGAGCGTGCTGTAGGCCCGGCCGCCCATTGCGATGTGGTAGTCGACGTCGACGAGCCTGCGGGCGAAGCCGTGCGACAGGAATCCCGCCACGAACAGCGACACGTCGCCGAGCCGCTGCAGCGCGCGGCGACGTTCCTCGCCGGAAGCGGCGCCGGCGGCCTCCGCCAGCATCAGCGCGAGCGGACGCAGGCGCGGGCCATCGGGCGTCGGATCGAACAGCGCCTCGGAGCGCGAGAATATCGTGAGCAGGTTCACGACATAATGCTCGGTGTGATCGTCCACCCCGACCCGCTGCCGGACGAGCGCGTCGTGCACGCTGTCGCGGAAGAACTCGCGCAGGCTGCGGACGTCGAGGGCGGGTGTCGCAGCGTCGGCGTCGGGCTTCATGAACTCCTCTCCATGCACGTCGGGGAAATGCTGGCAGCCGGGTGCCGCATCTGCTGACAGGGCGGCGGCCCGAGGAATCGTGGAGCTGTGCGGGGCGTGGCGCGGCTCCGGTGGATCAGGCGATCCATGCCGCGCGCGTGGCTGAGATGTGGCTGCAGCAGGCCATGGCTCGAAGTTACCGAAGCGCGGGCGCGTCGGGCAAGTCCCTGTTCGCGACACACCGCACGAATTCCCATCGTGCCCCTGCTCGCCGCCTTGGCGCCCCGGCCCGCGCGGCGCATGCGATCCGGCGCTAGCCGAACAGGTCGGCGAGCTCGGCCAGCGTGCGCACCGTGAGCGGCGCCGGCGACGACTGCGCCGGCCAGTCCTCGCCGGCGCGGTTGAGCCATACCGGCGTCACGCCCGCGCGGCGGGCGCCCTCCACGTCCGCCACCGAATCGTCGCCGACGTGCAGCGCGCGGGCCGGCGCGACGCCCGCGCGCTCGAGCAGCAGCGTGAAGATGCGCGGATCGGGCTTCAGAGTTCCCACTTCGCGCGCGGCGAGCGTGTGCTCGAAGAAGTGCGCCAGGCCGATCGCCGCGAGGTCGGCGTTGCCGTTGCTGGCGGCGAACAGGCGTACGCGGCCGCGCAGCCGTTCGAGCGCCGGCAGCACGTCGTCGTACAGCGTCACCTCGTTGCGCACCCGGTAGAGCACGGCGAATGCCTCGTCGGCCATCGCCGCGGGGTATCCGGCCTCGCGGGCGACCCGGCGCAGCGACTCGAGCCGCAGCCAGGTGAAATCGTGGCGCATCGCCGGGTGGTCGAGCGCGATGCGCGCCCGCAGGTCCCGCATCGTCTCGAGCGTGTGCACCTCCAGGGTCCGCGGGTAGCGCTCGGCGAGGAACGCGCGCATGGCGTGCTCGGCACGCACGATCACCGGCCCCACTTCCCACAGGGTGTCGTCGAGATCGAAGATGACGGCCTGGACATCGCGCATCGCGTCACGGAGTCTAGCGGACACGCCGCGATGCCGGCGACGCAGGGGCAGAGCAGCAGGTGGACCACCGGACGAGATTCGCGCGGCGCTTCGTGCGGCCGACCGGCGCGCTCGAGCTGATGCAGGACCTCGGCAGCGCCGGACCCGGCCACCACATGCTGGGGGGCGGCAATCCGGCGCGGATTGCGGCGGTGGAAGCCGTGTACCGGCGCCGGCTCGCGGAGATCGCCGCCGACCCGGCGCAGTTCGGCCGCTTCGCGGCCGCCTACTCCGCACCGGGCGGGGAGTCGGGGTTCCGGGCCGCCGTCGCCCGGTCGCTCGCCGCGCGCTACGGCTGGCCGCTTTCGGAGCGCAACGTCGCGCTCACCAGCGGCAGCCAGTCCGCGTTCTTCACGCTGTTCAACCTGTTCGCGGGCGAGTGCGGGGACGGTCGCCTGCGCCGCGTGCTGCTGCCGCTCGCGCCCGAGTATATCGGCTACGCGGACGTCGGCCTCACCGAGGGCATGCTGGTCGCGAGGCGCGCGGCCATCGAGGAACTGCCCGGCGGCTTCTTCAAGTACCGCGTGCGCCTCGAGGGACTGGACGCCGTTCCCGACGTCACGGCGATCTGCGTGTCGCGGCCGACCAACCCGTCGGGCAACGTGCTCACGCTCGACGAGCTCAAGTCCCTCGACGCGCACGCGCGCGCACGAGACGTGCCGCTGATCGTCGACGTGGCCTATGGAGCGCCCTTCCCCGGCATCCAGTTCACGGAGGAGGGGCTGCTCTGGAACGAGAACGTGGTGCTGTGCCTCAGTCTCTCGAAGCTCGGCCTGCCGGCCACGCGCACCGGCATCGTGGTGGCCGCGGAGCCGGTGATCGAGGCCGTCACCGCGTTCAACGCCACGGCAGCGCTCGCACCGGGCTCCACCGGGGCGGTGATCATCGAGCCGCTGCTCGTGAGCGGCGAGCTCGAGACCCTCTGCCGTGACGTCATCCGTCCGTACTACGAGGCGCGCTCGCGGCAGGCCGTCGCGTGGCTGCAGGAAGCCTGCGTGGGACTGCCGCTGCGCATCCACCGCCCGGAGGGCGCGTTCTTCCTCTGGCTGTGGTTCCCGGGCCTGCCCATCGCCAGCGCCGAACTGTACCGGCGCCTGAAGGCCCGCGGCGTGTTCGTGCTGTCGGGCCATCATTTCTTCCCCGGTCTCGACGAGCCCTGGCCACATCGCGACGAGTGCCTGCGCATCAACTTCTCGCAGGCACCCGAGAGCGTGGCGGCCGGGATCCGCGCGATCGCCGACGAGGTGCGGCGCGCCTTCGACGCCCGGGCCGCGCCGGCGCCGTGAGGCGCGCGCCCGGCCACCGCCGGCCTCAGCGCCTGGCCGCGAGCACGCCGTCACCGCTCGGCTCGGCCGCGAACCCCGCCTGGCGCAGGCGCCGCATCACCTCGCGCGGCAGGTCGCGGCCGCGGGCCAGCTGGTTCGGCGTGCCGGTGTAGTGAAACAGCGGGCCGCGGCGACGGAGCACGCGGGCGAGCTGGCCGTAGAAGTCCTGCGAGTAGAGTTCGCCGGCCGTGCCAAAGCGCGGTGGGTCGTGCAGGACGGCATCCACCGACGCGTCCGGCAGCTGGCCGATCAGCTCCACGGCGTCGCCCTGCTCCAGCACCAGCCGCGCCTGTGGCGGCGGCGACCACGGGTTCAGGCTCCTGAGCCAGAGCACGTCCGGGTTCTTCTCAAACGACAGCACGCGCGCGGCCCCGGCCTCGAGGCACCACGCGGCGAAGTAGCCGAGCCCGCCGCAGGTGTCGAGGATCACCCGGCCGCGCGGCTCCACGAGCGCCACCTTGCGTCGCGCGTCCTCCCAGGGCGAGACCTGCGCGGTGGGCAGCATCTTGATGCCGTCGATCTCGAAGGTCGGCGGTCCCCACCCGGTGGGAACGAGCTTGACGAGCGAGGCCCCGTAGCGCGACACGGCGCGGAACGCCGCGCCGTCCCAGTGGTAGATCGTGCGGTCGCGACAGTTTTCGAGGTACGGGAATGCGGCGTCCCGCCACGTCCAGTGCGTGGCGCCGACCGGGACCGTCGTGCTCGAGCGCTCGAGGTCGAGCGAGCAGTCGAGCGTGGCTGCCGCGTCCCGGCGTGCGGTGAGCAGCGCCTCGTGCACCTTCGAGGTCAGCAGCGGACCCATCGGCTGCCCGGTCAGGCGGCAGTGCCCCGGGCCGCGCGGGTCCTGCCCGTCGGGCGGGTGGGGCGGGTCGGGTGCGGCGCGCGTGTCGTGGCGGAGCCAGCTGGCTTCGGCCTGCGATCAGCGAGGAACCCGCGCAGCACCCGGGCCGTGTGCGACCTGCCCCCGGCCTGCGCCACCGCCTCGGGCGCGCCCTGCGCGACGATCCGGCCGCCGCGCGCGCCCCCCTCGGGCCCGAGGTCGATCAGCCAGTCGGCCTCCGCGATCACGTCGAGGTTGTGCTCGATCACGACCACCGTGTTGCCCGCATCCACCAGCCGGTGCAGTACGCGTACCAGCTTCTCCACGTCTGCCATGTGCAGGCCGACGGTGGGCTCGTCGAGCACGTAGAGCGTGGCGGGGGCCGCGGCGGCGCGCGGCCGCAGCCCGTCCTGCGGTCGCAGGCGGGCGAGCTCGGTGACGAGCTTGATGCGCTGCGCCTCGCCGCCCGACAGCGTCGGGCTCTGCTGGCCGAGGGTCAGGTAGCCGAGGCCCACGTCCTGCAGCAGGCGCAGCGCGTGGTGGATGCGAGGGTGCGCGGCGAAGAAGTCCACCGCCTCGTCCACGCTCATGGCGAGCAGGTCGCCGACGCTGCGACCGCGATGCTGTACCGCGAGCGTCTCGGCGTTGAAGCGCCTGCCCGCGCACACGTCGCACAGCACCTTCACGTTCGGCAGGAAGCTCATCTCGATGGTCTGGACGCCCTGTCCTTCGCAGGCGTCGCAGCGCCCGCCCGGCGTATTGAACGAGAACCGGCCCGGCCCGTAGCCGCGCACCCGCGACTCGGTCGTGCCGGCGTAGAGCCTGCGCACGTCGTCCCAGAATCCGACGTAGGTCGCGGGGCAGGATCGCGGCGTCTTGCCGATCGGCGTCTGGTCCACCTCGAGCACGCGCGCCACCTGCTCGACACCGTGCAGCGCCTTGCAGCCCGCCCACGCGGGCTTGCGGCGGCGGCGCCGCGCGTCGCCCGTGTGCGCGCGCAGGTTGGCGTAGAGCACATCGCGCGCCAGCGTCGACTTGCCCGAGCCCGACACGCCGGTGACGACGGTCAGGCGGCCGAGCGGGATCCGGGCATCCACCTTGCGCAGGTTGTGGAGTTCCGCCTGCTCGATCTCGAGCGCCGGGGCGCCGCGGCGCACCGGGCGGCGCGGCGCCAGCGGATGCGCCAGCGGATGCGCGAGGAAACGGCCGGTGAGCGACTCCGGCGCGGCGATCAGGTCGTCGATGCGTCCCTCGCCCACCACGCGGCCGCCGCGGGTGCCCGCCCCGGGCCCGAGGTCGATGACGTGATCGGCGCGACGGATGGTCTCCTCGTCATGCTCCACCACGAGCAGCGTGTTGCCCCTGGCGCCGAGCCTGGCGAGCGTGTCGAGCAGGACCGCGTTGTCGCGAGGGTGCAGGCCGATGGTGGGCTCGTCGAGCACGTAGCACACGCCCTGCAGGTTGGACCCGAGCTGCGCCGCGAGCCGGATGCGCTGCGCCTCGCCGCCGGAGAGCGTGGGCGCGGCGCGATCGAGCGAGATGTAGCCGAGCCCCACGTCCTGCAGGAACGTGAGGCGCGAACGGATCTCGGCCAGCAGGTCGCGTGCGATCTCGCGCTCGCGGCCGGCGAGCTTGAGACCGTCGAAGAACCGCCGCGCGCCGTCGACCGGCAGCGCGGCGAGCGCGGCGATCGAGCGGCCGCGGAACAGCACGTTGAGCGCCACGGGGTTAAGGCGCTGCCCCACGCAGCCCGCGCAGGGCCTGGCCTCGCCCTCGAACCAGTCGTTCCACCAGATCTCCTCGCCGGTCTGCTCGGCATCGAATCCCTTGATGGCGACACCCGTGCCGAAGCAGGACCCGCACCAACCATGCTTCGAGTTGTAGGAGAAGAGCCGCGGATCGAGCTCGGCGAAGCTGCGACTGCAGGACGGGCAGGAGCGGCGGGTCGAGAACACCTTCACCTTGCCACGGTCGAGCACGTGCGCCACGCCCTTGCCTTGGTCGAGCGCGAGCTGCAGCAGGCGGCGCAGTTCACCCTCGGTCTTCGCGCCCGGGACGACCTCGCCGACCGGCAACTCGATGGTGTGCTCGCGGAAGCGGTCGAGGCGCGGCCACCTGGCGGTGGGCAGGTATTCGCCGTCGACGCGCAGCCGCTCGTACCCCTTGCCCGCGGCCCACTTGGCGAGGTCGGTGTAATAGCCCTTGCGCGCCACCACGAGCGGCGCGAGCAGCATGATGCGGCGACCCTTCGTCTCCCGCAGCAGGCGTGCCGCGATCGAGTCCGCGCTCTGCGGCTCGATCGGCACGCGGCAGTCGGGACAGTGCTGGAGTCCAAGCTTCACGTACAGCAGGCGCAGGAAGTGGTGCACCTCGGTGAGCGTGCCCACCGTGCTCTTGCGGCCGCCACGGCTGGTGCGCTGCTCGATCGCCACCGTCGGCGGGATGCCGAAGATCGCGTCCACGTCGGGCCGGCCGGCGGGCTGCACGAACTGCCGCGCGTAGGCGTTGAGCGACTCGAGGTAGCGGCGCTGGCCCTCGGCGAACACGATGTCGAAGGCGAGCGTGGACTTGCCGGAGCCGGACACGCCGGTGACGACCGTCATCCCGTCGCGCGGGATCGCGACGTCGATGTCGCGCAGGTTGTGCTCGCGAGCGCGGTGCACGACGATCGAGTCGCGCGCGGCGTCGGCGACGCGCGCGGGTTCCGCGTCGGCCGGGCGGGACGGCGGCAAGGCCCGACCGGCCGCGGCGATCCGGGCGCGCCCGGCCTCGTAGTCGCGCAACGCCCGTCCCGTGTGCGAGGCCTCGCAGCGCATCACCTCCTCGGGCGTGCCGGCCGCGACCAGCCGGCCGCCGCGCTCGCCGCCCTCGGGCCCGAGGTCGATGATCCAGTCGGCCGCCCGGACCACGTCCAGGTTGTGCTCGATCACCACCAGCGAGTGGCCCGCGTCGAGCAGCCGCTTGAACGCGCCCAGGAGCTTGGCGACGTCCTCGAAGTGCAGCCCCGTGGTGGGCTCGTCGAACAGGAAAATAGGGGACATTCTCCGGTTTTTGGAAATAGGGGACATGCTCCCATTTCCGTCAGCAGCCGCTCGGATTTCACCGATGTTGACGGAAATGGGAGCATGTCCCCTATTTCCAAAAACCGGAGAATGTCCCCTATTTTCCCGCTTTTCCGCGAGATGGCCGGCGAGCTTGAGGCGCTGGGCCTCGCCGCCCGAGAGCGTGGGCACGGGCTGGCCGAGGCGCAGGTAGTCGAGGCCCACGGCGAGGAGCGGCTCGATGCGATCGAGCACTTCGTGGTCGCCCGCGAAGAAGATCGCGGCCTCGGATACCGTCATTTCGAGCACGTCGGCGATGCTCCGCGCGGGCCCATTGCCGCGCGCCAGCTTCACCTCGAGGATCTCGGGGCGGTACCGGCATCCGTCGCAGTCGGGGCAGCGCAGATAGACGTCGGAGAGGAACTGCATCTCGACGTGCTCGAAGCCGTTGCCCGCGCAGGTCGGGCACCGACCGTTGCCCGAGTTGAAGCTGAAGGTGCCGAGCGTATAGCCGCGCTCGAGCGACACCGCCTCGGCGGCGAAGCGCCGGCGGATCACGTCGAAGGCGCCCACGTAGCTCGCCGGGTTCGAGCGCGTCGTTCGACCGATGGCGGTCTGGTCCACCAGCACCACCTCGCCGACGTGCTCGGCGCCGACCAGCTCGCGGTGCGCTCCCGGCGCCTCGGTCGGCTTGCCCTGCGCCCGCCGCAGCGCGGCGTACAGGACGTCCTGGACCAGCGTGGACTTGCCCGAGCCCGACACCCCCGTGACGCAGACCAGCCGGCCGAGCGGGACTTCGACGTCGAGGTCCTGCAGGTTGTGCTCCGTGGCGCCGCGCACCACGAGTCGCGGATCGCCGGGCAGCGGCGGACCACGACGGCCGGCAGCGGGCGCCGCGTCGCGGCGGCCCGACAGGTATGCGGCGGTCAGCGTGTCCGAACGGCCGGCGAGTTCCGCGGGCGTGCCTTCGAAGACGATGCGCCCGCCGTGCTCGCCGGGCCCGGGACCCATGTCCACGATCCGATCGGCGGCCAGCATGATCTGCGGGTCGTGCTCGACGACCAGCAGCGAGTTGCCGTTGTCGCGCAGCCGCTGCATCACCTCGACCACGCGGCGAATGTCGCGCGGGTGCAGGCCGATGGACGGCTCGTCGAGCACGAACAGGGTGTTCGTGAGCGACGTCCCGAGGGCCGTGGTGAGGTTGATGCGCTGCACCTCGCCGCCCGACAGCGTGCGCGACTGGCGATCGAGCGTCAGGTAGCCGAGGCCCACGCGCACCAGGAACTCGAGCCGCGAGCGGATCTCCCCGAGCAGCAGGTCGGCGGCCTCGTCCAGGGGCGCAGGCAGGGCGAGCGAGGCGAAGAACCCGCTCACACGCTCGATGGGCAGCAGCATCAGGTCGTGGATGTTGAGCCCCGGCCCGGCCCCGCCCGCCGCGTCCGCCCCGTCGAGCCGCCAGAGCAGCGCCTCGGGCTTGAGACGCGCACCGCCGCAGTCCGCGCAGCCCGTGTAGCTGCGGTACTTCGACAGCAGCACGCGGATGTGCATCTTGTAGGCCCTGGTCTCGAGCCACGCGAAGAAGCGCTTCGCGCCGTACCAGACCTTCTTCTCCCACGGTCCCTCGCCGTCGAGCACCCAGCGGCGCTGCTCCTCGGACAGGTCTCGCCACGGCACGTCGAGCGGCACGCCGCGCCTGCGCGCGAACTTCACGAGATCGTCCTGGCACTCGCGGTAGGCCTGCGTCTGCCACGGCCGGATCGCGCCGTCCCGCAGCGTCTTCGACGCGTCCGGCACCACGAGGCCGTAGTCCACGCCGATGACGCGCCCGAAGCCCCGGCAGGTCTCGCAGGCGCCGAGCGGCGAGTTGAACGAGAACAGGCTCGGCGTCGGGTCGCGGTAGTGGATGTCGCAGGCCGCGCAGTGCAGGTCGGCGGAAAACTTCCATGTGGAGCCGTCCTCCACGTGCACGTTCACCCGCCCACGTCCCACCCGCATGGCCGCCTCGAGCGCCTCCAGGACGCGGCTGCCATCGGCGCTGCCCGCACGGAAGCGGTCCTGCACGACCTCGAGTCCGGCCTCCCCGCCTGCGTGGACGCGGGTATAGCCCTGCTGCTCGAGCAGCTTCAGCACCTCGCCCTCGCTGAAATTCTTCGGCACGGCGACGGGGAAGGTCACCACGAGCCGCGGGTCGCCGGCCGAGGCCGCACGATCCCGCAACTCCGCGGCGATGCTGCCCGGCGTGTCCCGCCGCACCGGCGCACCGCAGCCGCGGCAATGCAGCCGCGCCGCGCGCGCGTACAGGAGCTTGAGGTGATCGTTGAGCTCGGTCATCGTCCCGACCGTGGAGCGCGAAGTGCGCACCGGGTTGGTCTGGTCGATGGCGATGGCCGGCGGGATGCCCTCGATGCGGTCCACCTGCGGCTTGTCCATGCGGTCGAGGAACTGCCGCGCGTAGGGCGAGAAGGTCTCGACGTAGCGCCGCTGGCCCTCGGCGTAGACCGTGTCGAAGACCAGCGAGGACTTGCCCGAGCCGGACACGCCGGTGACCACCACCAGCTGACGCAGCGGGATGTCGAGGTCGAGGCCGCGCAGGTTGTTCTGACGCGCCCCGCGGATGCGGATGCAGTCGTGGCTGTGCGAAGTCATCAGGGGCCCGGGCGCCGTGGGGGGGCGTCCTGGCAGGCTCACGCTACCACGATCCGCCCCGATGACGGATACTTCGCCCGCGGAATATTCCAGGATTCCCGGGCATCGACAGTCATGCGGTTCCTTTCCGCGCTCATGCCGCGCGAAGCGCGGTTCTTCAAGCTGTTCGCCCGGCACGCCGAGCTGGTCGCTGCGGGCGGACGTGCGACGACGCCCAGAAGACCATGGGTAGCATCTGGCTACTGCTGATCGCCGTGATGGCGGCGGTCGCCTACTGGGCGGGCCGGCTGATCCTGTAGGAGCGCCGCCATGAGCGCGCATTACCCGCACCTGCTCGCCCCGCTCGACCTCGGGTTCACGCGGCTTCGCAACCGCGTGCTCATGGGCTCGATGCACACCGGCCTCGAGGACGACCCGAAGCACTTCCACCGCCTCACCGCCTACTTCGCCGAGCGGGCGCGCGGCGGCGTGGGCCTGATCGTCACCGGCGGCTTCGCGCCCGGCATCGAGGGCTGGGCCGCGCCCTTCTCCGGCCGCCTGACCACCGG
>Ga0209254_10000243_pt1 | contig 40656 bp, 34 predicted proteins | sample FrelakmetDIP11DI_FD_187148 | JGI IMG/M metagenome (GOLD analysis project Ga0209254, IMG submission 187148) | Freshwater lake sediment microbial communities from the University of Notre Dame, USA, for methane emissions studies - DIP11 DI (SPAdes)... | ecosystem: Environmental > Aquatic >... | reverse complement strand
GGCCGCCAACATGATCGAGCGCTGGCCCGACCGCCATGTGCCGGAGAGCGAAGACGACGTCGAAGCCGCGCTCGCGGCGCTGCGCGTGCATGCCGACGCCTGCCGGCAGCCGGTGGGCGTGGTCGCCAAGTCGCGTGGGCCCTACTTCGCCATCCGGCTGGCGGCCAAGCGCCCGCAGGACGTCGGCCCCATCGTCGCGTATTACGGTCACTTCCAGAATCCGAACGCGCCCGAGCCGCAGCAACTGTTTTCAGTGGCGCCCGAGGTGCAGCAGATCCGTTCGCCGGTGCTGATGCTGATCGGCGACGCCGACTACGAACTGCGCCGCCATGTCAACGGCCGGGCCTTCTACGCCCTGTGGGAACGCGGCGTGCCGGTGGAGTTGCAGATGTACCCGCTGGCCCGACGGGCGTTCGACTTCCGCCCCGACCAGAGCCCGGAGGAAAAGGTCGCGGCACGCCACGCGGCGCAGCGCGAGCGGGACTGGCTGCGCCGTTGGATGGGGCTGGACGAGCGCGGACGCTGCACGGATTCCGGCGCCGCCTCAGCGCCGGGGCGCTGAGGGCACGGGCCGCTGTCCGCCCGCGCGCATGCCTGCAAGGGCAACAGCGCAGCCCCGGCGACAAGGTACGGGCGCGCCACGGCCTCGAAGCCGTTCACCTCGGCAGTCGACCGGCTTTCCTTCTCCGCACGACGCGTCGCGCTCGGATCCACCCCTTCAGCAAGCAGTGCGCGCGCTCGATCACGCTTTTCACGAGCCACCTTCAACCCGGTGTCGGGGTAGGTGCCCATCGACAGCAGCTTCTCCTTGCCGGCAAAGCGGTACTTCAGGCGCCACCACTTGCCACCGCTGGGGCTGATCTCGAGGTACAGGCCTTTCTCGTCGCTGAGCCGGATCGGCTTCGCGCCGGGTTTAGTGCTGCGGATGCGCGTGTCGGACAACATGCTGATTTGGGGGTAACTGTGTTTGGCAGTTTGCCAGTTACCCCCAAAGTTATCCCACTTTGCGACTGGATTCAAGTGGACGGCGCGGGACGCTCTAGGCAAGAAAAAACCTCCAAGTCGTTGATTTACTTGGAGGTTTTGACATCTCTTGCGACGTTTTTGGACGTCATGAGATTTGCAAATGGTGGAGCCGGCGGGAATCGAACCCGCGTCCGCAAGCCATCACCGGACAGTTCTACATGCGTAGCTGACTGATTTGTTTTCTCACCCCTAGGTCGCGCAGCAGCACGCTACTTTTGGAGCCAGTCACTTGATCTCGTCCTGAACCGAATGACGCGGTTCAGCACCAGCCGATGTGAATGACCTCTCAGTCGTTGGTCTTGCGACCTTCAACCCGGCCCATCGGCCTACCGTTGAGAGGCTCACCGGTTTTAAGCGGCGAGTGCGTACGTTTGATCGTTCGCAGTTACTTTGTTTCCAGTGGATTTACGAGCGAACTGGTGCTCGGCATGCCCTGCGTCGGATCCGTACCCACGTCGAAACCAGGTCGGCCCCTCAGGCTGCTAGTTTAGGCCAGTTCGAGCCATTGCAAGAGCGCGTTCGGTGTGGCCAGCACGGTGTGCGCCCCCCAGGCCTCGATCGGCTCGCCACTGCCAAGGTAGCCCCACGCAGCAGCCAGCGTCAGCATGCCCGCGGCAAGGCCCGCCTGCACGTCACGGTGGTCATCACCGATGTAGACGCACTGCGAGGCCTCGACACCGACCCGGCTTGCGGCTTCGAGGAGCGGCGCAGGGTGCGGCTTGCTGTGGGGCGTGGTGTCGCCGCTGATGACCACCGCCGCACGGGTGTGCAAGCGCAGGCCCTCGACCACCGGCCGAGTGAAGCGTTCGGCCTTGTTGGTGACGATGCCCCAGAGACGGCCGCTGGCGTCCAGGCGGTCGAGCACCAATTCCATCTCGGCAAACACGGCCGTCTGCTGCAGCAGGCCCGCTTGATAGCGCTCGAGGAACTCGTGGCGCAGCGCCTCGAAGCCATCGTCACCGGGCTTGATGCCGAAGGCGGTGCCGACCATCCCGCGCGCGCCCGTGCCGACCATCGGCCGCAGGTCCACCAAAGGCAGCGGCGCCATGCCGCGCGCCACGCGCATCGCGTTGGCGGCGGCAGCCAGGTCGGGTGCGCTGTCGATCAAGGTGCCGTCGAGGTCGAACAGCACCAGGCGCGTCGCTGCACTCATCGGGCAACCTTCTTGCTGCGCACTTCGGTATTCGCCATGGGAGCGGCCCAGCGGCTCATCACACTGGCCGTCGGCACGCGAAAAGGTAGTTCACGCTGGTGTCGTCCGACAGCCAGTAGCGGCCGGTCAACGGGTTGTACTGCATGCCGCGGCTGTGTTCGAGCGCAAGCCCTGCGTCGCGGCACCAGCGCGCGAGTTCGCTCGGCCGGATGAATTTGGCGTACTCGTGCGTGCCCTTGGGCAGCAGCTTGAGCACATGCTCGGCGCCAACGATCGCAAACAGGAACGCCTTCGGGTTGCGGTTGATGGTGGAAAAGAACAGCTGGCCCCCCGGCCTGACCAATGCGGCACAGGCGCGCACGATCGATGCCGGGTCGGGCACATGCTCGAGCATTTCCATGCAGGTCACGACATCGAAAGTCGCGGGCCGCTCGGCCGCCAGCGCCTCGATCGCAACCTCGCGGTAGTCGATGTTGCCGATGCCGGCCTCGAGCGCATGAAGCTGCGCCACCTTCAGTGGCTTGACCGCCAGATCGACGCCCAGCACGTGAGCGGCGCCGCGACGCGCCATGGCTTCGGCCAGGATGCCGCCGCCGCAACCCACGTCCAGCACCTGCCGGCCGCGCACGCCGTCGGCGCCTAGAACCCGCTCGATCCAGTCCAGTCGCAGCGGATTGATCTGGTGCAGCGGCTTGAATTCGCTGGTCGGGTCCCACCAGCGGTGCGCGAGATCGCTGAACTTGGCCAGCTCCCGGGGGTCGGCATTGATCGTCATTTGGGGATACTAGCGAAGCGCAAGGACAAACAGAAAACCCCGCCGAGGCGGGGTTTTCTTCGCAGCAATCGGCGAGCCGTTTACTTCTTGGTGCGCGTACCGACGACTTCGATCTCGACCCGGCGATTCTTCGCCCGGCCTTCATTCGTCTTGTTGTCGGCAACCGGCTGCTTCTCGCCCTTGCCTTCGGTATAGACGCGGTTCTTCTCCACGCCCTTGCCCGTCAGGTAGGCCTTGACCGCATCGGCGCGACGCACCGACAGCCCCTGGTTGTGCTCCGATGTGCCAATGCTGTCGGTGTGGCCGACGGCGATGATCACTTCCAGGTTCATGCCGCCCATCTTGCTGACGAGGTCGTCGAGCTTGGCCTTGCCTTCGGGCTTGAGATCGGCCTTGTCGAAGGCGAAGAACGCGTCGGCGGCGTAGGTCACCTTCTCGCTAACCGGCGCCGGGGGTGGCGGGGGCGGCGGGGGCGGCGCCGGGCGCGGCGGCGGCGGGGCGGCCACTACCGGTGCGGGCGGCGGCGGGGGCGGCGGGGGCGGCGGCTTGGCGGCACCGTCGCAATTCGGGTGCGCGGTGGCCGGCGTCCAGGAGCCGTCACGCCAGCAAAACTCGTTGGTACCGTTCTTCCAAACGATACCATCGGTCGAGCGCCAATTGTCAGCACCCGATGCGTACTTGAATTGCTCGGCGGTGGGTGTCGCCATGCCAGTATGGGCAGCGGCCAGCGCGGCGACCGGTGCGGCGAGAGCGGCTGATGCGACAAGCATCGCCACCATGTTCAGTTTCTTCATTGATTGTCCTCTCAAGGAAAGCCGCAGTTGCCTGCGAAACGTTCGAATTGGAAGCAAGAAAACCCGGCAGATGCCCGGTTTGGCGAGCATTCACCACCGACCAACTTATTGTGCCAGAGGTTCTTCGGTGGGCTGCATTTTGGCCCGACTGGGTGGCGCCAGCGGGCTCAATGTTGCGCCAGTGCTACAGCCAGCGCCGAATAGAATCGACCCCTTCTACAGGCGGCAGCGACCCTCGCAGCACCGCCCTCCCCGTCTGGATCCATGACATCCTTCGCCAAGGAAACCCTGCCCGTCAGCCTCGAAGAGGAGATGCGGCGCTCGTACCTCGACTATGCGATGAGCGTCATCGTCGGCCGGGCGCTGCCCGATGCCCGCGACGGCCTGAAACCGGTGCATCGGCGCGTCTTGTTCGCAATGCACGAGTTGAACAACGACTGGAACCGGCCGTACAAGAAGTCGGCACGCATCGTCGGCGACGTGATCGGCAAGTACCACCCGCATGGCGACACGGCGGTGTACGACACCATCGTGCGCATGGCGCAGGACTTTTCTCTGCGCCACATGCTGGTCGACGGCCAGGGCAATTTCGGCTCGGTCGACGGCGACAACGCCGCGGCGATGCGCTACACAGAAATCCGGCTTTCCAAGATCGCGCACGAGATGTTGGAAGACATCGACAAGGAGACGGTCGATTTCGGGCCCAACTACGACGGCTCGGAACGCGAGCCGCTGGTGCTGCCGAGCCGGCTGCCGAACTTGCTGGTCAACGGCTCGGCAGGCATCGCGGTGGGCATGGCCACCAACATACCGCCGCACAACCTGAATGAAGTCGTCGATGCCTGCCTGCACCTGCTGAAGAATGGCGAGGCGACGATCGAGGAGTTGATGGAGATCATCCCGGCGCCCGACTTCCCCACCGCCGGCATCATTTATGGCGTCAACGGCGTGCGTGAGGGCTACCGCACCGGTCGCGGCAAGGTCGTGATGCGCGCGAAGTGCCACTTCGAAGACATCGACAAGGGCTCGCGGCAGTCGATCATCGTCGACGAGATCCCTTACCAGGTGAACAAGAAGACCTTGCTCGAGCGCATTGCCGAACTGGTCCACGAGAAGAAGATCGAAGGCATCAGCCACATCCAGGACGAGAGCGACAAGTCCGGCATGCGCGTGGTGATAGAGCTCAAGCGCGGCGAAGTGCCCGAGGTGGTGCTGAACAACCTGTACAAGCAGACCCAGCTGCAGGACACCTTCGGCATCAACATGGTGGCGCTGATCGATGGCCAGCCCAGGCTGTGCAACCTGAAGCAGTTGCTCGAGATCTTCCTCGAGCACCGGCGTGAGGTGGTGACGCGGCGCACCGCGTTCGAGCTGAAGAAGGCGCGCGACCGCGGCCACGTGCTCGAAGGCCTGGCGGTGGCACTGGCCAACATCGACGAGTTCATCGAGACCATCAAGACCTCACCGACGCCGCCGGTGGCCAAGGCCGCGCTGATGGCCAAGAGCTGGGACAGCAGCCTGGTGCGCGAGATGCTCGTGCGTGCCGAAGCCGACACGCCGGGCGGCCGGGCGGCTTTCCGCCCCGAGGGCCTGCCGCCGCAGTACGGCATGCAGCCCGATGGCCTGTACCGCTTGTCGGACGATCAGGCGCAGGAAATCCTGCAGATGCGCTTGCAGCGCCTGACGGGCCTGGAGCAGGACAAGATCGTCGGCGAGTACAAGGATGTGATGGCGCAGATTGCCGATCTGCTCGACATCCTGTCCAAACCCAACCGGGTGACGACGATCATTGCCGAGGAGCTGGCCGCGTTGCGCGCCGAGTTCGGCAGCAGCAAGCTCGCCGCGCGGCGCAGCGTGATCGAGCGCAACGTGCAGGAGCTCGGCACCGAGGACCTGATCACACCGACCGACATGGTGGTCACGCAATCGCACACCGGCTACATCAAGAGCCAGCCGCTGGCCGAGTACCGGGCGCAGCGCCGCGGCGGCCGCGGCAAGCAGGCCACACAGACCAAGGAGGACGACTGGGTCGACCAGCTCTTCATAGCCAACACGCACGACTGGATCCTGTGCTTCTCCAACCGCGGCCGCGTCTATTGGCTCAAGGTCTGGGAGGTGCCACAGGGCGGGCGGGCGTCGCGCGGCAAGCCGATCGTCAACATGTTCCCGCTGCAGGGCGACGAGAAGATCACGGTCGTGCTGCCGCTCACAGGCGAGTTCCGCACCTTCCCGGCAGACCACTACATCTTCATGGGCACCGCGCTCGGCACGGTGAAGAAGACCTCGCTGGATGAATTCAGCAACCCACGCAAGGCCGGCATCATCGCAGTCGATCTCGACCCGGGTGACTTCCTGATCGGCGCCGCGCTGACCGACGGCAAGCACGACGTGATGCTGTTCTCCGACGGCGGCAAGGCCGTGCGCTTCGACGAAGACGACGTGCGCGCGATGGGCCGCAATGCTCGCGGCGTGCGCGGCATGATGCTCGAGCCCGGCCAGAGCGTGATCGCGATGCTGGTCGCCGAAGACGAAACCCAGTCGGTGCTCACCGCGACCGAACACGGCTACGGCAAACGGACTTCGATCGTCGAGTACACGCGCCACGGTCGCGGCACCAAAGGCATGATCGCGATCCAGCAAAGCGGGCGCAATGGCAAGGTCGTGGCCGCCACGCTGGTGCGGCCGGAAGACGAGATCATGCTGATCACCGACCGCGGCGTGCTGGTGCGCACACGCGTGTCCGAGATCCGTGAACTCGGCCGCGCCACGCAAGGTGTCACGCTGATCGCGCTGGATGATGGCTCTGCGTTGAGCGGCCTGCAACGCATCGTCGAGAACGATGCCAATGACTCAGGCGCCGCTGACGGCGATCCGATACCCAACGAGGAGAACACGTGATGTGGCAAGTGGTAGTAGTCGCGTTGTTGATTGCCGTCGGTGGCGGCAGTGCGCAGGCGCAGGCACAGGCGCAGACAAAGAAGGAACTGATCGCCAAGCTGCTGCAGTTGCAGCAGACGGGCGTCGAAAACGTCGGTCGTGCAATTGCCGGCCAGGCCGCACAGCAGATGCTGCAGGCGGCCGGCCAGGCAATTCAGCGCCTGCCCGCCGACAAACGAGAAGCGGCGACGAAAGACGTGCAGGCCGATGTGAAGAAGTTCTATGACGAGGTCGAGCCCATCTTGCGCAAGCGCGCGACCGAGCTCGCGCCGGCATTGGTCATCCCGATTTACGAGGAGCGCTTCAGCGAGGACGAACTCAAGGCCGTGATCGCCTGGATCGAGTCGCCGGTATCGAAGAAGTTTCAGCAGGTTGGCGCCGAGATCGAAAATAGCCTCGCGCAGAAGGTGATGGCCGATACGCGTGGCACCGTCGAGCCGCGGCTGAGGGCCCTGCAAATCAGCGTCGCAAAGCGACTGGGCATTGCACCGCCGCCGAGCGCTGGTGGCGCCTCGGGTCCGAAGAAATAGGTCCCTGCCGCACCATGCGCTAGTGCGTTGATGACCGCCACGACTCCTCCCACCGCGCTGCAGAACCCGGGCCTGCCAGCGCTGCGCCAGCAGATCGACGCCGTCGATCGCGAACTGCTCGCGCTGCTCAATCGCCGGGCCAGCCTGGCGCTGGCCGTCGGCGAGATCAAGGCGCGCGAGGGCTCGGTTGTCTTTCGGCCTGAGCGCGAAGCGCAGGTGATCGACGGCCTCAAGCTGGTCAATTCCGGGCCCCTGCAGCCCGACAGCGTGGCGCCAATCTGGCGCGAGATCATGTCGGCCTGTCGAGCGCTGGAGACGCCTACGCGCGTGGCCTACCTCGGCCCCGCCGGCACCTTCAGCGAGCAGGCCGCGCTGGCCTATTTCGGCTCATCGATCGTTCGCGTTCCCTGTGCCAGCATCGATGAGGTCTTTCGCTGCGCGGCGGGCGGCGCGGCCGACTTCGGCGTCGTACCGGTCGAGAACTCGACCGAAGGCGTGGTTGCGCGCTCGCTCGACCTGTTCCTGACCACGCCGCTGGGCATCATCGGGGAGACCAGCCTGTTCGTGCGCCACAACCTGCTGCGCAAGGGCGAATCGCTCGACGGCATCGCCGCGGTGTGTGCCCATCCGCAGGCGCTGGCGCAATGCCACAGCTGGTTGGCCAACCACCTGCCCAACGTCGAGCGGCGTCCGGTGGCCAGCAATGCCGAAGGGGCGCGGCTGGCTTCGCTGGATGCCTCGCTCGCCGGCATCGCCAGCGAACGCGCGGCCAGCGAATACGGCCTGCACTTGATTGCGCCGGCAATTCAGGACGACCCGCACAACCGCACCCGCTTTGCCATCGTCGCTCATCCGGAGCAGCATCCGCAGCCGAAAGCTTCGGGCCATGACTGCACCAGCCTGGTGGTTTCGGTGACGAACCGCCCGGGAGCCGTGCATGACATGCTGGTGCCGCTGAAAGTCCATGGCGTGTCGATGACGCGATTCGAGTCGCGCCCGGCTCGCTCGGGCCAGTGGGAGTACTACTTCTACATCGACATCGCCGGCCACCCGGATGAACCGCCGGTGGCCACGGCGCTGAAGGAATTGCGCAGCGTATGCGCGTTCTACAAGTTGCTGGGCACCTATCCGCTCGATATCCATTGAAATCGGCCCAACCATGTTCAACCAGCTCGGCTTGATCGGCTGCGGCCTGATGGGCGGCTCCTTCGCCCTCGCGTTGAAGCGCGCCGGGCTGGTCAAGCGTGTCATCGGCTACAGCAAATCACCCTCGACCACCGATCGCGCCAAGAAGCTCGGGGTCATCGACGACGCCGCCGAGTCGGCATTGCTCGCCGTTTCGGGATCCGACATCGTGCTGATTGCCGTGCCGGTGGCAGCCACCGAGGCCACCTTCAAGGCCATCCGTCATCTGGTCGAACCCGGTGTGCTGTTCATGGACGTGGGCTCGACCAAGCGCGACGTCGTGGACGCCGCGCGCCGCGTGCTCAAGGAGCGTGTGCCGTGTTTCGTGCCGGCGCATCCGATCGCCGGCAAGGAAGTCGCGGGCATCGCCCACGCCGACGCCGCGCTCTACACCGGCCGCCAGGTGATCCTGACGCCGCTGCCCAGCACCAACCCCGAGCTGGTGCAAAAGGCCACCGACGTCTGGAGCGCCATCGGTGCCCAGGTGATGAAGATGACGCCGGAGAACCACGACGCCGCTTTCGCCGCTGTCAGCCACCTGCCCCACCTGCTGGCCTTTGCCTACTTCAGCGCGGTGGTCAAGCAGCCGTCGGGCAAGGACTTCCTGTCCCTCGCCGGCCCAGGGTTTCGCGACTTCACACGCATTGCAGCCAGCGACCCGGCGGTCTGGCGCGACATTCTGGTGTCGAACCGCGAGGAGATCCTGAAGCAGTCTCTGCGCTTTCGGCACACGCTCGACGCGATCGAACATGTCATGCGTTCGGGCAATACCGAGGCGCTCGAGGACCTGTTGCGCCAGGCGGCCGACGCGCGCGGCGGCTGGCAGATGAATGCCGGCGGCAAGCCCCCGGCTGCTCGCTGAGCAGCTCGTGTACACGATTCCGTTTCTCGACCTTCCGCCCCTCGTCGCCGCCGCCGGCACCGTGCCCCTGCCGGGGTCGAAGAGCATCTCCAACCGCGTGTTGTTGCTGGCCGGCCTGGCGACCGGCACCACGGTGATCCATGACCTGCTCGACTCCGACGACACGCAGGTCATGCTTGCCGCATTGCGACAGCTCGGCTGCGGTCTCGACCGCGACGGTCGCGTGTTGCGCGTGCAGGGCCTCGGAGGCCACCTGAAGGTGCACGAGGCAGAGCTGTTTCTAGGCAATGCCGGTACTGCAATGCGCCCGCTCACCGCGGCACTGGCAGTGCTGGCCGCCCTGCAAGGCGGGCGCTTCGCACTCAGCGGCGTCGCGCGCATGCATGAGCGGCCGATCGGCGACCTGGTGCTGGCGCTGCGCCAGCTCGGCTGCACGGTCGATGAGCTGGGCGCGCCCGGCTATCCCCCGCTTGCTGTGCTCGGCGCCGGCGGCACGGTGTTGGCCACAGCAACGCCGATCCGCGTGCGCGGCGACGTGTCGAGCCAGTTCCTGACCGCGCTGCTGCTGGCGCTGCCGCTGGCCAGCGCGCGCGGGCCGATCGTCGTCGAGGTGCATGGCGAGTTGATCTCCAAGCCCTATGTCGACATCACTCTGGCGCTGCTGGCACGCTTCGGCATCGATGTGCAGCGTGACGGCTGGCAGCGTTTCACGATCGCTGCGCAGAGCCAATACCGATCGCCGGGCGCGATCCACATCGAAGGCGACGCCTCTTCGGCCTCCTACTTCATCGCGCTGGGTGCCATTGCCGCCCGCGCCGCACCGGTACGCATCGAAGGTGTCGGCCACGACTCGATTCAGGGCGACATCCGCTTCGTCGAGGCTGCCCGCGCAATGGGCGCCGATGTGCGCAGCGAGGCGAATGCACTCGAAGCGCGACGCGGCGCCTGGCCGCTCAAGGCCATCACGCTGGACTGCAACCACATTCCCGACGCGGCGATGACGCTGGCGGTGATGGCGCTGTATGCCGACGGCCCGTCCACGCTGACCAACATCGCCAGCTGGCGCGTGAAGGAAACCGACCGCATCACGGCGATGGCGACCGAGCTGCGCAAGCTCGGCGCCGCCGTCGAGGAAGGCGCCGACTGGATTCGCATCACGCCGCCCCTGCGCTGGCATGCCGCCAGTCTGCAGACCTACGACGACCACCGGATGGCCATGTGCGCATCGCTGGCCGCTTTCAACGGCCTGGCTGGCGCCACGCCACCCCAGCCGATACGCATCCTCGACCCGGCGTGCGTGGCCAAGACATTTCCCGACTACTTCGAGGCGCTGCTCGCATTGGCACAAGCCGAGACCGCCAGCGTGCCGGTGATTGCGATCGACGGCCCGACGGCGTCGGGCAAGGGCACGCTCGCCGCCGCCGTCGCCGCGCGCCTGGGCTACCACCTGCTCGATTCGGGTTCGCTGTACCGAGTCGCCGCGCTTGCCGCGCGCCGCGGCGGGTTGTTGCCGGAGGGCGCCGTGCCCGATGCCCGGGCCATCGCTGCCGTGGCCGCCGCCATGCCGCTGCGCTTCGAGGCCGGCCGCATCCTGCTCGGCGGCGAAGACGTGACCGACACGCTGCGCGACGAAGCCGTCGGGCTGGCCGCGTCCCGTGTGTCGGCACTGCCGGCCGTACGCCACGCGCTGCACGCGCTGCAACTGTCGTTTCGCCGCGCGCCCGGCCTGGTGGCCGACGGGCGCGACATGGGCACCGTGGTCTTCCCTGACGCGGCACTCAAGGTGTACCTCACTGCGAGTGCCACCCAACGCGCCGATCGGCGCCATAAGCAATTGATTTCAAAGGGAATTTCCGCTAATATCGACAGTCTTCGCGCCGACCTGGAGGCGCGCGATGCGCGAGACAGCTCGCGCCCCGTCGCGCCTTTGAAGCCAGCTGAAGATGCGCTGTTGCTCGACAACTCCGCAGTCACCATCGAGCAATCGGTTGCGTGGGTGCTGGACGCGTGGGCGCGGCGCAGGCCGTTCGCAACGCCATAGCGCGGCGAACAGCCAATCACGCCGCTGCGCCTCCCCGGCACGGCGATTCGCAACCCAAGCACCACGCAAGTGGTCCACCTGCCGGCATACCGATACCCTGTTTCGCCGGCGCCAGGAAAACAACTCCCCATGTCCCAAACCCAAACTGCCACTTCCTTGGCCGCCGACTCGTTCGCGGCCATGTTCGAAGCCAGCCTGCAGAAGCGCGACATGCGCGCAGGCGAAGTCATCTCGGCCGAAGTCGTCCGCATCGAACACAGCTTCGTGGTCGTCAATGCCGGCCTCAAGAGTGAGGCCTACATCCCGATCGAGGAATTCAAGAACGACACCGGAGAGCTTGAAGTCCAGGTCGGCGACTTTGTCTCGGTGGCCATCGACGCGCTCGAAAACGGCTACGGCGACACCATGCTGTCGCGCGACAAGGCCAAGCGCCTGGCCTCGTGGATGTCGCTGGAGAACTCGCTGGACTCCGGCGAATTCGTCGTCGGTACCGTCAACGGCAAGGTCAAGGGCGGCCTGACCGTGCTGGTCAACGGCATCCGCGCCTTCCTGCCCGGCTCGCTGCTCGACACGCGTCCGGTCAAGGACATGAGCCCGTTCGAGGGCAAGACGATGGAGTTCAAGGTCATCAAGCTCGACCGCAAGCGCAACAACGTCGTGTTGTCGCGCCGCGCTGTCGTCGAGGCTTCGATGGGCGAAGAGCGCGCCAAGCTGATGGACACGCTGCATGAAGGCGCGATCGTCCACGGCGTGGTCAAGAACATCACCGAGTACGGCGCCTTCGTCGACCTCGGCGGCATCGACGGCCTGCTGCACATCACCGACATGGCCTGGCGCCGTGTCCGTCACCCGAGCGAAGTGGTCACTGTCGGCCAGGAGTTGACCGCCAAGGTGCTGAAGTTCGACGCCGAGAAGAACCGCGTCTCGCTGGGCATCAAGCAGCTCGGCGACGACCCGTGGCATGGCGTGTCGCGGCGCTACCCGCAGAGCACGCGCCTGTTCGGCAAGGTCACCAACATCGCCGACTACGGTGCGTTCGTCGAGATCGAGCCGGGCATCGAAGGCCTGGTGCACGTGTCGGAGATGGACTGGACCAACAAGAACGTGTCGCCGGCCAAGATCGTCGCCCTCGGCGACGAGGTCGAGGTCATGGTCCTGGAGATCGACGAAGACAAGCGCCGCATCAGCCTGGGCATGAAGCAGTGCAAGGCCAATCCGTGGGAAGAGTTCAGTGCCACCGTCAAGCGAGGCGACCGCGTCAAGGGCCCCGTCAAGTCGATCACCGACTTCGGCGTCTTCGTCGGCCTGTCGGCCGGCATCGACGGCCTGGTGCACCTGTCGGACCTGTCCTGGCACGAGCCGGGCGAGGCCGCGGTGCGCAACTACAAGAAGGGTCAGGAAGTCGAGGCCCTGGTGCTGGCTGTCGATGTCGAGCGCGAGCGCATCAGCCTGGGCATCAAGCAGTTGGATGGCGACCCGTTTGCCACCTTCACCACGCTCAACGACCGCGGCGCCCTGGTCACCGGCAAGGTCAAGATGGTCGATGCGCGCGGCGCCGAGATCCAGCTGACCGACGACGTGACCGGCTACCTGCGCGCTTCCGAGATCAGTCGCGACCGTGTCGAGGATGCACGCAATGTGCTGAAGGAGGGCGACGAGGTCGAGGCCATGATCATCAACGTCGATCGCAAGGTGCGTTCGATCCAGTTGTCGATCAAGGCCAAGGACAACGTCGAGCAGCAGGAAGCCATGCAACGCCTGTCACAGACCAGCGAGCGCGAGAACGCCGGCACGACCAGCCTGGGTGCCTTGCTCAGAGCGAAGATGGACAACAAGGAGTAATTGCCGACCCCCGGGGCGCCATTGGCGCCCCACCCCCTGCGGGGCTCGCCGCCTTGCGTGGGGCGGCCCGGCGCGGCGGCGGCGCCTGCAAACCTGCACCGATCGAATCGCACATGACCCGCTCCGACCTCGTGGCTGCGCTGGCCGAGCGTTTCAGCCAGCTCACCAACCGCGATACCGAGTTCGCGGTCAAGACCATGCTCGATGCGATGTCCGACGCGCTCGCACGCGGGCACCGCATCGAAATCCGCGGTTTCGGCAGTTTCTCGATCAACCGCCGGCCGCCGCGCGTGGGCCGCAACCCGCGCAGCGGCGAGCAGGTCACGATCCCGGAAAAGCTGGTGCCGCACTTCAAGCCGGGCAAGGCCCTGCGCGAAGGCGTCGATGCCAATGTGCCGGTCGCCGACGTGGCCCCGGCCCCGCCCGGGCGCCGCGCCTGACGCTGCCAGCTCGCACCGTGGCCCAGGAAGGGCCGGCACGCGCGGCCCTTGCGTGCGTTCGCCTTATCGCGCCACGCCCGTAGAATCCGCGCGCCGATGCGTGCGTTCGCCTGGCTCGTCAGAGCCTTCATCTTCTTTACCCTGTTTGCCTTCGCGCTGAACAATCAGCAGGAGGTGGCCGTGCACTGGTTCTTCGGCTTCGAGTGGCATGCACCGATGGTCATCATCGTGCTCACCGCGTTCGGCGCCGGTTGTGCAATCGGCGTGTTGGCGATGGTGCCGAGTTGGTGGCGTCAACGCCGCGTGGCCCGGCTCGCCGCACCCGATACGCGGGTGCTGGCCGTCACGGCGCCGTCCACCCAGGTGCCATCCGCGTTCGGCGCCGAAGCCGCCGGGCCGCCGCGCGAAGGCCTGTAATGGACTTCGATCTGCAGTGGCTGCTGCTCGCGCTGCCGATTGCGTTCGCGCTGGGTTGGATCGGTTCACGCATCGACCTGCGTCAGTGGAAGCGCGAGCAGAAGAGCTCGCCCAAGGCCTACTACAAGGGCCTGAACCTGCTGCTCAACGAACAGCAAGACAAGGCCATCGACGCGTTCATCGAAGCCGTGCAGGGTGATCCTGACACGACTGAACTGCACTTCGCGCTCGGGAACCTCTTCCGCCGCCGCGGTGAGGTCGAGCGAGCCGTGCGCGTGCACCAGCACCTGATGCAGCGCGCCGACCTGTCGGCCACGGAACGCGAGCGAGCACAACACGCGCTGGCGCAGGATTACCTGAAAGCCGGACTGTTCGACCGCGCCGAAGAGTCCTACCGCGGCCTCGAGGGCACGCCGTTCGACACCGAGGCGCGATTGGCGCTGCTGCAGCTTCACGAACGCTCGCGCGACTGGCGGGCTGCGGCCGACGACGCGTCGCGGCTCGAGACAGCCGGCAGCGGATCCTTTGCTTCCCGCATCGCGCACCACTGGTGCGAGCTGGCCATCGAAGCCGACGACCGCGGCGATGGCGCAGAAGCCGAAGCCGCTCTGGCCCGTGCGCGCGAGATCGCGCCCGGCTCGCCGAGGCCGTGGGTCCAGGCCGGGCAGCGCCTGGCACGCAGCGGGCGCCATGTCGAAGCGCTGCTCACCTGGAACGAACTGCGCCAGCGCCACCCTGCTGCATTCACGCTGGTGGCCGAAGATCATGCAAAGAGTGCCTTGGCCGCCGGCGTGGCCGATGAGGCCCTCGCCGACCTGCAGGCGTTGTACGCGCAGCGACCGTCTCTCGATGTGCTGCGGGCCATCGATACCCTCGACACCGATCCGCTGCGTGCGCACCAACGACACACCGCATACCTGGCATTGCAGCCCACGCTGTCGGCAGCCGCCGCGGTGCTGCGCGACGATCCGGACTCGCCGGCGGGCGTGCTCGCAGCTGTCGAACACGCGGCCAATCCCTTGCAGCGCTACCGCTGCGCTGCGTGTGGCTTCGAGGCCCAGCACTACTTCTGGCAATGTCCCGGTTGCCTGAGCTGGGACAGCTACCCGCCGCAACGCGTGGAGGACATGTGAGCGCCAGCGCACGTGTCATCTTATGCATGAAGTGGGGCACCAAGTACGGCCCCGAGTACATCAACCGCTTGTATGCCATGGTGCGCCGTCACCTGCGCGGGGACTTCCGCTTCGTCTGCCTCACCGATCGCAGCGATGGCATTCGCGCCGAAGTGCAGTGCCTGCCGATCCCCGACCTGGCGCTGCCGCCTGGCATCCCCGAGCGGGGCTGGAAGAAACTCACCAGCTTCGAGGCCGACCTGCATGGCCTGAAGGGCACGGCCCTGTTCCTCGACATCGACATCGTCATCGTCGGCGACATCACGCCCTTCTTCGAACAGCCCGGTGAGTTCCTGATCATTCATGACTGGAAGCGGCCGTGGCGCATCACGGGCAACTCGTCCGTGTACCGCTTCGAGCTGGGGGCCCACGCCGACGTGCTGGCCCACTTTCGCAGCCATGTCGAACAGGTGCGGGCGAACTTTCGCCACGAACAGGCTTACCTGTCGGACTTCATTCACCGCCAGGGCAAGATGGCCTATTGGCCGGCTGACTGGTGCCGCAGCTACAAGTACCACTGTGTGCCGCGTTGGCCGCTGAACCACTTTCGCGCGCCGACGATCCCCGCGGGTGCGCGCATCCTGATCTTCCACGGCGTGGTCAACCCGCCGGACGCGCTGGTAGGTGAGCGCAACAGCAACTGGCGCCACATGCTGCCGGCGCCCTGGATCGCGGAGCACTGGCATGAGTGAGTCGACGCACCAGCTTGCACCTGTTGCGTCCACGTCTGCAGCGGCGTTGAAGCGCGTCTGCCCCCTGCGCGAGCGCACGACCGCGACCACCACGCTGAACATCGCGCCAGCGCCATGGGTGGTTCGCCAGTGCAGCGAGACCGGCATGGTGTTTCTCGAGAATCCGCCCGGCTACGCCAGCCTGCAGTCCGAGCTGGCCTGGGAAGTGACTTGGCAGCGCGAAGCCGATGCGCGCGCCGCCGCCGCGCCGACGCTGTACGCGCTGAGTCGCGCGATGAAGTCCTTCCGCCAGCGCGTGCTCAAGCGCAACAAGGTCGCGGCCATGGCCACGGCGATCGTTCGCGGCTCGCCCTCAGAGCGGGTCAATCTGCTCGACCTCGGCTGTGGCGAAGGCCAGCTGCTCGGCCTGGTGATGGACCGCCTGGCGCCCGCCCAGCGCCAGCGCTGCGTTCCGCATGGCGTCGAGATCAGCAACGAGCTGGCCCGTCGCGCAGACGCGGCCCTGCGCGTCCACGGCGGGCGCTGCGTCCACGCCAGCGCTCTCGAAGGCTTGGCTGGTTTCGACGATGACTACTTCGACCTGATCGTCTTGGCCTCGTTTCTCGAGCATGAGATCCAGCCGCTGCCGCTGTTGCGCGAATGTGCGCGGCGTTTGCGCACCGGTGGCCATGTGCTGATCAAGGTACCCAACCATGCCAGCTGGAACCGCCACCTGCGTGGCGCGCGCTGGTGCGGCTACCGCTGGCCCGACCACGTCAATTATTTCACCCCGCAGACGCTTGCCGCCATGGCCCAGGCTGCCGGCTTGGTGGTTGAGCGCATGAACTTGCTGGACCGCTTCGCGTTCAGCGACAGCCTGTACGCCGTGCTTCGCTCACCGGCGCGATGAAATACGCCTCGGTCATCTTCCACCAGCAACAGCGGGACGAGATGTTCTCGCCCAGCCCCGGCGCCAACGGCGGGGGCCTGTACTTCCCGTTCAAGCGGCTGCGCGAGCGCTTCGCCGAAGTCGGCGTGCAGCTGGCAACGCCCGACATGAACGCCGGCAAGGCCGTGGCCTTCGAGTTGCACATCAATGCCCGCCGCAGTCTGCCCAAGGTGCCGTGCTACGCCTACCTGTGGGAGCACCCGCTGGTCCGCCCGATCAATGGCGACCTGCGCCGGCTGGCCCGCTACCGCGGCACCTTCACCTGGAACGAGTCGATCGTCGACGATCGACACGTGCACTTGCTGCCGATCCCGAACGACTTGACGGTACGACCGGTGCCCGGCTTTGCAGAGCGCGACCTGTTCTGCGTGCTGATCGCTGGCAACCGCGCGCTGCGCAAACGCAATCCTCTCGGGCTGACCGACAAACGGCTGGCGGCCATACGCTGGTTCGACCAACACGCGCCCGAGCACTTTGCCTTGTACGGCCATGGCTGGGACCGCCCTGCCCAGGCCCAGGGCATCACCGGGCGCCTGACCAAGCGCCTGCACGCGTGGCGCGCCCGCTGGTGGCCCACGCCGGGCTTGCGCACCTACCGCGGCGCGGTGGCCTCCAAGGATGAGGTCCTGCTGCGTGCCAAGTTTTCGATCTGCTACGAAAACGTTCGCGGCGGCGCTGGCTATGTCACCGAGAAGATCTTCGATGCCATGCTCTTCGGCTGCTTGCCGATCTACATCGGTGCCAGCGACATCGCGCAACGCGTTCCGCCCGAGTGCTACATCGATGGCGACCGTTACGACGATCCGGCCGACCTGTACGCCGCGCTGCGGTCGATCGGCGAAGACGAGTTCCGGCACCGGCGAGAGCGCACGCTGGAGTTCCTGCGCAGCGAGCAGGCGCTGCCCTACGGTGACGAGCACTTTTGCAGCACCCTGGTGCGAACCATCGCGGCCGATCTGGGACTGCAGCCATGAAACACGCCTCGATCGTGTTCCGCCGTCACCGGAACAACACGATCTTCGAGGCCAACGAGGGCGCCAATTTCGGCGGTTGGTACTTCCCGTTCCACCGCCTGCGTGAAGGCTTGCGCGCGGCTGGCATCGAGCTGTCCACGGCCGACATGAACGCCGGCCGAGACGTGCTGTTCGAACTGCACATCAACGTCCAGCGCCGCCGGGCTGCGGCACCGATGTACTGCTACGACTACGAGCATCCCCATGTGCGGGACATCAACGGCAGTGCGGCGCTGCTGGCGCGATACCGGCAGGTCTACACCTGGAACGAAGCGCTGATCGACGGCCGGCATGTCCACCGCCTCGAGATCCCCAATGACCTGACACCGCGGCCTGTGCGTGCGTTCGAGCAGCGGGACCTCTTCTGCGTGATGATTGCCAAGAACAAGGAGATGCGCCGGCCGAGCGACATTTCGCTGTATCAGGAACGCTTGCGGCTGGTGCGTGGCTTCGAGCAGTGCGCGCCAGACCTGTTCTCTCTGTACGGCAAGGCCTGGGACATTCCGCCGGTCACCCCAGGCATCTCTGGCCGCCTGCTCAAGCTGTTGCAGCAGTGGCGCCACCGACGCAGCGGCACACGGCCGTTCCCAAGTTGGCGCGGCACCGTCGGCTCCAAGGACGAGGTGCTGCACCGGGCAAAGTTTTCTCTGTGCTACGAGAACCTGCGAGGCGGTGCGGGCTACATCACCGAGAAAATGTTCGACAGCCTGGTCAACGGTTGCGTGCCGGTGTACGCCGGCGCCAGCGACATTGCCCGCCATGTGCCGCCCGAGTGCTTCATCGATGGCGACCGCTTCGCTGATGTCGCCGACCTGGTCGATCACCTCCAGTGCATCGGAGCTGCCGAATACGCCTCACGCCAGCAGGCCATGCAGGCTTTCCTGTGCAGCCAGGCCGGCCTGCGTTACGGCCAGGACCACTTTTGCCGCACGCTGATTGCCGGCATCCTGGTCGATCTCGGTCTCGCACCGCCCGTGGCCGACAGCGCGCCCTGCAGCGCATGACAGGCCACCACGGGTCCGTAGGGCGGATCCACCGTTGCCGCCGGTATAGTCGCGTTCCATGTACGCCACCGTCAGACGCGCGCTGCGCACGCTGAAGCGAAAACTGCGCCGCGAAAACGACTCGGCCTTCCTTCCCTTGCTGCGCGGCATCGTGCACGTGGGCGCGAACTCCGGCCAGGAGCGTGCCTTGTATGACAGCTACCGCCTGCCGGTGCTGTGGATCGAACCGATCCCCGAGGTCTTTGCGACCCTGACTCGCAATATCGCCAGCTACCCGGACCAACGGGCCGTGCAGGCATTGGTGGCCGACACCGACGGCACCGAGGTCGACTTTCATGTCGCCAGCAACGAGGGAGCTTCAAGCTCCATGCTCGAGATGGCAAGCCACAAGGACATCTGGCCCACGGTCGGCTTCAAACGGTCGGTCCGCATGACGACGACCACGCTGCCCCGCGTGGTCGAGGCGGCCGGGCTCGACATGGCGCGCTACAACGGCCTGATCATGGACACGCAAGGTTCCGAGCTGCTCGTCTTGCAAGGCGCCATTCCGCTGCTGCACCACTTCGACTTCGTGAAGACCGAGGTTGCCGACTTCGAGTCGTACAAGGACTGCTGCCAGCTGAGCGATCTCGGCCCCTTCATGGACCAGCACGGCTTCGACGAGTTCGCGCGCCACCGGTTCCGCAACCTCGACCCGGGCAAGGCGTACTACGACGTGGTGTACCGGCGCCGTTGACTCGGCGGCGCGGCCCGCCACTCACCCCACCCACTTCCAGGTCCCCCCATGAAGCTTCACCTCGGCTGCGGCAAGCGGCACATCCCCGGCTTCGTGCACATCGACGCGGTCGACTACCCGCATGTCGACCACGTCGCCACGATCGACAACCTCGGGTTCATCGGCGACAACTCGGTCGACCTGATCTACAACTGCCATGTGCTCGAGCACTTTCGCAGGCGCGACGTCAAGCGCGTGCTGGTTGAGTGGCTGCGCGTGCTCAAGCCCGGCGGCACGCTTCGCCTGTCGGTGCCCGACTTCGCCAAGCTGTGCGAGGTCTACCAGCGCAGCGGCAATCTCGAACTGGTGATTGGCCCCATCTTCGGGCGCCAGGACTACCTCTACAACATCCACTACAACATGTTCGACGAGGCGAGCCTCAAACGACAGTTGCTCGAGGCCGGCTACGTGGACCCGCAGCGCTATGACTGGCGCGCGACCGAGCACGCGCACATCGATGACTTCGCGCAGGCCTACATCCCGCACATGGACCGCGAGCACGGCACCCTGATCAGCCTGAACGTCGAGGCGCACAAGGCGGTGATCTGACCTTCGACCACGCCGCGCAGCCGGCGCCGGCCCTCACAGAGGCGCCAGATCGGTTGGGCAATCGAGGCCGCCAGCCTGCGTCGTCGGCCACGCATCACGCTGCTCGCGCGGCACGGTCCTGGTTGGCCAGTCGAAGAAGGCGATGACCTCGTCGCGCCGCGCCATGGTGTCGGCGGCACCGAGCTCGATCAGCTCGCGCGTGTACGGCGCCTCGAACAGCAGGTAGCTTGCCAGCGCAGCGCCGCCGCGCGCCTCCTCACTCCCTTCGCCACCCACGCCGACGCCGCGCAGCATCGTGCGCACCGCCGTCGGCAGGTTGTGCAAGTGGCGTGCAGCGATGTCGTCCAGACGCTGGCTTGGCGCGATCACCAGCACGTCGAGCGGCTTGAGCGGCGTGCGCGCCCGTGATGTCGGATCGAGCAAAGCCAGTGTGCGATTGATGCGTTGGGCACGCTCGACATCAACGGCCAGCGCATCGAGAAAGATGTTCGACAGTGCATGGCCAGCGATTTGCGCCAGAGTCGGGTAGCCGCTGCCGGCCAGATGCCGGCCAGTCGGCTCGTTCAGACGACCGGCACCGATGACCAGGATGCGTTCGGCCCCCAGGTGGACAGCCGGCGAGATTGGCGCCGACTGGCGCATCGAGCCGTCACCGAACCATTCATCGCGGCCCGCCATCTCCAGTTGCACGGCCGGGAACACGAAGGGGATGGCCGACGAAGCCATCAGGTGCTGCAAGCCGATCCGGCTCGGTACGGCCACGCGCTGCGAGCGCAGCCAGGGCTCGAACGGCTCGGCGGTCTGACAGAAGGTGACGTGATCGCCACTGCTGTAGGACGAGCCGGTAATGGCCAGCGCGTGCAGGTGCCCGCCGGCCAACAATTCGGGCAGGCGATCGAAGTGCACCACTCGCTGCAGCAACTCGGCCAGCGGGCTGTTGTCGAGCAGCGAACGTGGCCGTGCGCGGCGCCAGCGGGCGATGGCCCAGCCCACGGTCAGCATCGTCAACCACCGCGCGCCGGTGCGCACCACACCGAAAGCGTCGGCGCGGTAGACCTGATCGGCGCTGAAGTGGCGCCAGATGCTGACGACGCCCGCCACGGCCAGGTCGAAGCGGTCGGCATGGCAGGCAATGGCCGCCGCATTGACCGCACCAGCCGAAGTGCCGGTGATGACGCCAAACGGGTTCTGCCGAGGCGCGCCGACTTCGCGGCGAATGCGCGCAATGGCCTTGAGCACGCCCACCTGGTAGGCCGCGCGCGCACCGCCGCCAGTAAGCACCAGCCCCGTGGTGGCGTTGCTGCGCGGCGCGTCCATGTCTGCAGAGTCTAGGCACTTCGCGCTGCTTGATCGAGCGATCAGTGGCAGCAAACCACGCCAGTTCGTGATCGACTGGCGCCCTGCACCTCAATCGTAAACGACTGCCGCCCGCCCCTCGTGGGCCAGTGTCCTCCAGCGCGCCAGGGCCTCGTCACTGGGCCAGAAACGCGCGGCCTCGCCAAGGTCGAGCTCGGCCTGCACGGCTTGCCGTTCGAGCTGCAGACGAATGAGCAGGCCCTGCTGCGTTTCACCTTGGTCGGTGGCCAGGCTCCTTGCCGGCCAGGTCCGGATGACGTCAGCCACCGGCGGCGCCTTGCCGTTCACCGCCACGGCCAGGTACTTGCCGAAGCGGGCCCGCGCGGCAGGCAGGTCCCACAACTGGTTGACGTTCAGGCGCAGGCCGCCGCTGAACCGATCGGGCTGCACCTTGCCTTGCACGATCACGAGCTCGTCGTCACGCAGGCGTTCGCGGTTGGCTTCGAGCAGGTCTTCATTGGCCACCGCTTCGATGTACTCGCTGCCGTCATCGAGCTTGAAGATGGCCACCCGGCCGCGCTGGCCGTTGACCACCCGCAGGTCACCGACGATCCCCGCCAGCAAGAGCGGTTCGCGCGTGTCCACCAAGTCAGCGATACGGCGCTTGGCAAACAGTCGAACCTCGGCCGCACTTTGCTCGAAGAGGTGACCCGAGAGGTAGAAGCCGAGCGCGGACTTCTCCAGCGTCAGGCGCTCCTTGATGCTCCACGGCTCGGCAGCCACGAGACCCGGCTCCTGCGTGCTGGCGGCGTGCGAATCGGCGAAGTCGAACAGGCCACCCTGGTCGGCGTGTGCGGCCTGCGTCTCGGCCCAGTCGAGTGCCAGCGACACGCTGGCCAATGCCCTGGCACGGTCGGGGTGCAAGGCGTCGAAGGCACCGGCCTTGATCAGGGCTTCGACCACACGCTTGTTGACGCGCTGGCGATCGACGCGCACGGCAAAGTCGAACAGGCTGCGGAACGGCCCACCCCCTTCGCCGTCGCGCTCGCCGGTGCCGTCGCGCGCGGCGACGATGGCTTCGATCGCGCCCTGGCCGGTGCCCTTGATGGCACCGAGTCCATAGCGCAGAGACTTGTCGTTGATCGGCTCGAACCGGTATGCGCCACTGTTGACGTCGGGCGAATCGAAAGTGATGCCGAACTGCTTGGCATCGGCGAGCAGCACCTTGATCTTGTCGGTGTCGCCCAATTCAACCGTCATGTTGGCGGCGTAGAACTCGACCGTGCAGTGCACCTTCAGCCAGGCCGTGTGGTAGGCCAGCAGCGCATAGGCTGCGGCATGGCTCTTGTTGAAGCCATAGCCGGCAAACTTCTCCATCAAGTCGAAAACTTCGTCGGCCTTGGCCATCACGATGCCTTGGCGAGCGGCACCGTCGCGGAAGATCTGGCGCTGCTTGGCCATCTCTTCGGGCTTCTTCTTGCCCATCGCCTTGCGCAGGATGTCGGCGCCGCCGAGCGAGTAGCCGGCCAGCACCTGCGCCGCGAGCATCACCTGTTCCTGATAGACGAAGATGCCGTAGGTCTCGCTCAGCACGGGCTCCAGCAACGGGTGCGGATAGACGATGGGCTCGCGGCCATGCTTGCGCGCGCAAAAACTGGGGATGTTCTCCATCGGTCCGGGCCGGAACATCGCATTCAAGGCGATCAGGTCCTCGAGCCGGCTCGGTTTGGCATCACGCAACATGCCTTGCATGCCACGGCTTTCGAACTGGAACACGGCCTCGACCTGGGCATTGGCGAAGAGCTGGAAGACCGCCGGGTCATTCAGTGGCAACTGGTCGTAGTCGAAGTTCTCGCGGCCGGGCCGGCGTGCGCGCACCAGGTGCTTGGCCTGCTCGAGGATCGTCAGCGTGGCCAGGCCCAGGAAGTCGAACTTGACCAGACCGATGGCCTCGACATCGTCCTTGTCGAACTGGCTCACCGCCGAATCGCTGCCAGGCTGCTGATACAGCGGGCAGAAGTCCGTTATCTTGCCGGGCGCGATCAGCACGCCGCCCGCGTGCATGCCGACGTTTCGAACGATGCCCTCGACGCGCATGGCCAGCGCCAGCAGCTCCGCGACTTCCTCCTCCGCGGCCTCGCGGCGATCGATTTCGGGCTCCTCCTTGCGCGCGTAGACCACGCCCGGGTCGGGCTGCGCAGGCACGCGCGCCAAGGTGACTGTCTTGCCCGGCGGCGCGACGATCAGTTTGGCGATGCCGTCGACATGGCCATAGCCCATGCCGAGCACGCGGCCGATGTCGCGCAGTGCGGCCTTGGCGGCCATGGTGCCGAAGGTGACGATCTGGCTGACGGCGTCGCGACCGTACTTGGCCTTCACATAGTCGATCACGCGCTCGCGGTTGGCTTGGCAGAAGTCGATGTCGAAGTCGGGCATCGAGACCCGCTCGGGGTTCAGGAAGCGTTCGAACAGCAGCTTGTAGGCCAGTGGGTCGAGGTCCGTGATCGACAGCGAATAGGCCACCAACGAGCCCGCGCCTGAGCCACGGCCCGGGCCCACCGGACAGCCATGGGCCTTGGCCCAGTTGATGAAGTCGGCGACGATCAGGAAGTAGCCCGGAAAACCCATCTTGACGATGGTGACGATCTCGAACTCGAGCCGCTCGGCGTAGCGTGGGCGTTGGCGGTCGCGCTCAGCAGCGTCAGGATAGAGCCGCACCAGTCGCCGTTCGAGACCCGCCACGGATTCCTGGCGGAAGTGCGCCTCGATCGGCACCGCAATGCCGTCCACCAGCGGTGTCGGAAAGTCCGGCAACCGGGGCTGGCCCAGTCTGAGCTGCAGGTTGCATCGCCGCGCCACCGCCAACGTGTTGGCGAGCGCGACAGGCAGGTCGGCAAAGAGTTCCGCCATCTGCGCCTGTGTCTTGAAATACTGCTCGCGCGAGAAACGCTTGACCCGTTTCGGGTTGGCCAAGGTTTCGCCTTCGGCGACACAGACGCGCGCTTCATGGGCCTCGTAGTCGTCGGCTTCGACGAACTGCACCGGGTGCGTGGCGACGACCGGCAGCGACAATCGTGCCGCCAGCGGCACCGCGGCGCGCACATGGGCCTCATTCGTGGCGAGACCCGCGCGCTGGACCTCGACAAAAAAGCGCTGCGGGAATGTCCGAGCCAGGCGCCGCGCGACTTGTTCGGCGCGCACCGTGTCGCCCGCCAGCAGGGCCTGGCCGACCGCTCCGGCATCGGCACCCGACAGCGCCAGCAAGCCGCCATTCAACTCGTCGAGCCAAGCCCACTTGATCAACGCCTGCGTGCGCAGCGTGTTGCCGGTCCAGGCCCGCGCAAGCAACTCGCACAGGTTCAGGTAGCCAGCGTCGTCCTGCACCAGGAGCAGCAGGCGGCTGCCTTGTTTGTCAGCGCCCTCGGGCTCGAGCCAGATGTCGCAACCGATGACTGGTTTGATGCCTGCAGCGCGACAGGCACTGTAGAACTTGACCGTGCCGAACAGGTTGCACAGATCGGTGATCGCACACGCAACCTGCCCGTCGGCGCGCGCCGCGGCCACGGCGTCCGCGACGCGCAGGGTGCCGTCAACGACGGAGTACTCGGTGTGGGTGCGCAGATGGACGAAAGACATGGCCCCATTGTAGGGAGCGAGCCCCACGAGTCGACGCGCCGCGGCGCTCCTAAAATCCTTGCGTGCACGCCCGCATCCTGAATGTCAGCGCCTATGCCTTCGTGGCCCTCGATCGCTTGGGCGAGCGGCGTGACGCGCTGATCCAGCTCGCCCTGGCCCAGGGTCTCAAAGGCACGGTGCTGTTGGCCGAAGAAGGCATCAACCTCGTTCTGGCCGGCGCCGAGTCTGGCGTGCGCGCCTGGTTGGCTGCCTTGCGCGAGGAACCGCTGCTCGCCGCACTCGAGGTCAAGGAGAGTTGGAGCCAGGCACTGCCGTTTCGCCACCTGCGCGTGAAGATCAAACGAGAAATCATCCGCATGGATCAGCCACAGGTGCAACCTGTCATGGGTCGAGCGCCCGCCATCGACGCGGCCACGCTGGCGCGCTGGCTCAATGCAGGCCACGACGACGCCGGCCGCGAGTTGCTGGTGCTGGACACGCGCAACGGCTTCGAGGTCGACGCCGGTGCGTTTGCTGGTGCAGTCGATTGGCGCCTGACGAAATTCAGTGACTTTCCGGCGGCGCTGGCCGCCCACCGCAACGAACTCGAGGGCCGCACGGTCGTCAGCTATTGCACTGGCGGCATCCGCTGTGAAAAGGCAACATTGGCGATGCGCGACGCCGGCGTCGAACACATCTATCAGCTCGACGGCGGTGTCCTGCGCTACTTCGAGCACCTTCCGACTGCGCCGCATTGGCAGGGCCGCTGCTTCGTGTTCGATGGTCGCGCAACGCTGGGCACCGATCTCGCGCCGCCGCCGAGCGCCTGAGCCATGGCTGGTCTGCTGCTGCGCCTGCTGGGCCTGCTCCTGATTGCGAGCGCTGTCGGCGTGGCGCTCAGCCGCGCGCCCGATCGACCGGTGCAGACGTTGGTCGCGCGCTGGGCGCTGCCGCCATCGGACTTCATCGACGTGAAAGGCCAGTTGGTGCACCTGCGCGACGAAGGTCCACGCGACGACCCGATGCCGCTGTTGCTGCTGCACGGCACCGGCGCCAGCCTGCACACCTGGGACGGCTGGGCCGCCGCACTCAAGCCCCATCGGCGTGTGATCCGCATCGACCTGCCAGCGTTCGGGCTCACAGGCCCCTTTGCCGGGCAGTACGCGCCCGATGACTATCGCGGGGACACCTATGCCCGCTTCGTGCTCGACGTCCTCGATGCGCTGCGCGTGCAGCGCGCCATCATCGCCGGCAACTCGCTCGGCGGTGAAGTGGCCTGGCGGGCGGTGACGCTGGCGCCGCAACGCTTCGACAAACTGATCCTGATCGATGCCACCGGTTATGCCTTCACGCCCGAGGACATCCCACTCGGTTTTCGCGTCGCCCGCCTGCCGGTGGTCAACCACATCGGCGAACACCTGCTGCCGCGCGCGCTGGTGGCGGCCAGCGTGCGCAGCGTGTATGGCGATCCGTCGCGCGTCAGCTCGGACCTGATCGACCGCTACTTCGAACTCACGTTGCGCGAGGGCAATCGCCGCGCGCTCGGCCTGCGAATGCAGCAGCTGGAGATGGGCGACCATGCTGCGCGCATCAAGACCCTCACCTTGCCCACGCTGGTGCTGTGGGGCAGCCGCGACCGCTTGGTGCCGCCGGCCAATGCGCAACGTTTTGTCGCCGACATTCGCGGCGCGAAACTGGTGGTGTTCGAAGACCTCGGCCACGTGCCGCATGAAGAGGATCCGTCACGCACCGTGGCCGCTGCGACCACGTTTCTCGAGGCCAATTGATGAATACGAAGCCGCACGAATACAGCGCTCTAGTCCTGTGGCAGCGCACCCCACAGGAAGTCTTCACCGACAACCGCTACAGCCGCCGGCACGTCTTGCGCTTCGATGGCGGCGCCGAAGTTGCCGGCTCGTCCTCGCCTTCGGTGGTGCCACTACCGCTGTCCGACGCGGCTGCGGTGGACCCCGAGGAAACCTTTGTTGCCTCGCTCGCCGCGTGCCACATGCTCTGGTTCCTGTCGATCGCGGCGCAACAGGGCTACGTTGTCGACCGCTACAGCGACTCAGCGACCGGCGCCATGACCAGGAACGCCGCGGGCAAGCTGTGGATCTCGCTCGTGACCTTGCGCCCCGAGGTGGCATTCGGCGGCGACCACGGACCCAGTGGCGATGACCTGCTGCAACTTCATCACCGCGCACACCTGGAGTGCTTCATTGCCAACTCGGTGAAGAGCGAAGTACGTTGCGAGCCTGTCAGCGGCAGCAGCGCTGGCTAGTCAGCAAGCCCGGCCGCACCCGACCGACCGGCGCTGAGGCCGCCTAAAAGCGACCCGTTGCGTCGCATCGCGTCCGCCTCGCTTGCATTTGAAGACAACTGATCCATCTGCTGTCAGACGCAAGACCCGGGCCCTGTGTTTCTTCGGAGACAGCGTGTAAGGCCCTGCCGGTTTGCACACAAATGCACGATCGATCCGCACTTCTCGCGTTGAAGATGCGCTCGCTTGATCGAGCCAATGGTTGGCCGGTCGGGTTGGAGAACCTGCATCGTGCGTTGTTCGCTGACTGTTCTAGCCACCGGGGTGCACTGAGGTGCACGCCGCAGCCATGTTCGCTTCGCGCACCGACGCCATCGTGCGCCGGTCGCAACGCGCATTCATCGGAGAAGCCGCCTGGTTCAAGCGCGAAGAGGCGATCATGGGTACGGCCATCACGGTCGAACTCTGGGCTGCTGATGACGTGACAGGCCATGCGGCGATCGATGCCGTGATGGCCGAGATGCACCGCATCGACCGCACGATGAGTCCGCACAAGGCCGACTCCGAGCTCTCGCGGATCAACCGCCACGCCGCCGGGCAACCCGTGCGCCTGAGCCCGGAAATGTTCGGCCTGATCGAGCGGGCCCTGGCTTTCTCGGCTCTGTCACGCGGCGCGTTCGACATCAGCTACGCCAGTGTTGGCCAGCTTTACGACTACCGCGCCGGCATATCGCCGGGCGCGGCCGATCTGGCCCGGGCACGTTTGGCCATCGGCTGGCGCGGCCTGAAGCTCGACCGCGCAGCGCGCACGTTGGCGTTTGCTCACCCGGGCATGCGCATCGACCTCGGCGGCTTTGCCAAGGGCCACGCCGTCGACAACGCTGTGGCCATCCTGGCGCGGTTGGGCATTGCCCACGCCTTCGTCAGCGCCGGCGGCGACAGCCGCGTGATTGGCGACAAGCGCGGCCGGCCCTGGACCATCGGGGTTCGCCACCCGCGCGATGCCAAGGCGCTGGTGGCTTTGCTGCCACTCGAAGACACCGCCGTATCGACCTCGGGCGACTACGAGCGCTACTTCGAGACGGGTGGCATCCGCCACCACCACATCATCGACCCCGCGACCGGCCAGTCGCCGGCGGCAATTCACAGTGTGACGATCCTCGCCGCCGACGGACTGACGGCCGAGGCGATGTCCAAGACCCTGTTCGTGCTCGGTGTCGAGCGCGGCATGGCCCTGATCGAGTCACAACCCGGTGTCGACGCCATCGTCGTCGACGCCAAAGGGCAACTTCACTATTCGACCGGACTGCAGGACCACTCGGGTGCTGCGGAAAAGAACCGGCGTCAGGTCACTGTCATCGACCGTTAGAGCAAGCCAGGGGGTTTCACATGAAAAAGAGCATCTGCATCGTCGGACTCGTCACTTTGGGCGCGGCACTCGTTGTCGCTGGTTGCGGCAGCGGCAGCAGCAGCACGGAGAACACGGTCACCGTCAATGGTGATGTGCCGATTGCCTACGCCAAGCGCGCCGTCACGCTGAACATGAACCCGACCGACGGCACGCCCACAGCGCCCGGCGGCGACCTGATCATTCGCGAAAGGTCTTCCGCGAGCGCGCGCGAGATCAACGTCACTGCATCGATCACGCAGGGAGTGGGCGACGTCTCGGACCCCGAAGTCTCCTACGACGGCAAGAAGATCGTCTTCTCGATGCGTTGCCCGACCGGCAACACTGCCACCATCAACGGGGCACCGGCCTGTACCGGGCACTGGAATGTCTGGGAGTACGACACCACCACCGGCGGCCTCGCCAGCGGCAGCCTTCGCCGGATCACGTCCTCGGCCAGCGATGACGACGTCGACCCGGCCTACTTGCCGGCCAGCCGCGGCTTCGTTTTCACGTCGAACCGCCAGACCGCGACCAAGAGCGTGGTCAATGGCGTGACCAGTTTCGCCGTCGACGAATACGAGCGCGAGCGTGTGTTGAACCTGCACACGATGGACGTGCAGGGCGGCGCCGTGAAACAGATTTCCGTCAACCAGAGCCACGACCGCAACCCGGTGGTGCGCGCCAACGGCGACATCATGTTCGCGCGCTGGGAACACGTCGGCCCGCGCAATCGCTTCGCGATCTTCCGCGCCAAACCCGACGGCACCGACATGTTCGTGCTCTACGGCGCGCAAAGCCCCGGCAACAGCTTCCTGCACCCGCGCGAAATGGACCCGCGCGGCGCCTACAACGGCAAGCTGGTGTCTTCGCTGATGTCGCTGTCGGGCACGCGTGAAGGTGGTGCGCTGATGATGATCGACGCGGCCAACTACTCCGAGCAGAACACACCGGCCAACCGCTCAGTGCCCCAGGCGGGCGGCCAGACCTCGGCCACCGACCGCGAGCTGAACCAGGGTCGCGGCCTGTCGATGTTCGGCCGTGTGACCACGCCCTTCCCGCTCTGGGACGGCACCGACCGCGTGCTCGTCTCCTACCGCCCTTGCGAAGTCACGCGCAATGGCGACGTGATCCCGTGCGCGACGCTGACGCAGGCCGAGCTCGATCGCCTGAGCAGTGATCGCACGATGGCCGACGAGGCCGCCGACGCGGTCCAGGACAACGCGCCGCCGGCCTACGCCGTCTGGATGTATGACCCGAAGGTGCAAACCTGGCTGATCGTCGCTGCGCCACCGACCGGTTTCATGTACACCGACCCGGTCGCGCTGCAGGCGCGCACCGAGCCCAATGCGACACAGCCGACCGTCATCGATGAAACGCTCGCTGCTCAGGGCAAGGCCCTGATCGAAGTGCGCAGCGTCTACGACACCGACGGGCTGCAGCGCATGGGCGAGCCGATGGTGGTCGCTGCGGACCTGCCCGCCGGCTGCGCCCGCGGCATCGCACAGACTGCACCGATCGACAGCGCAGACACGCGCTCGAGCGTCGCCGACCTGACGAAGATCAAGGACCCGGCCGACCCTGCGTATCACTGCGCGCCTGCGCGCTTCGTCCGTGCCACCCGAGCCGTGGCGCCGATGGCCGGCATGACGGGCATGCGCGAAGCGATCGGCGAGACCGAGTTCGAGCCGCAACAGATCCTCGGCTACGCTGCGGTCGAACCCGACGGTTCGTTCAAGCTGGAGGTGCCAGCCGACACGCCCTTGGCACTGTCGATCCTGGACAGCAAGGGCCGCGCCCTGCAGACGCACTTGAACTGGATTCAGGTTCGCCCGGGTGAGCGCCGCACATGCGACGGTTGCCACAGCCCGCGCCGTGGCGCCGCACTGAACTCCGGTGTGGTGGTGAACGCCATGCCGGCGAGCATTCGCACCGCGCTGTCGAGCCAGCACCGGTCGGGCGAAACGATGGCCTCGCTGCGCACGCGCCTGGATCCGAGCGCGTTGAACCTGCAGCCAGACCAGCTCTACAGCGACATCTGGGCTGACACCGCCCGTCCTGGCATCCTGGCCCGCGCGCCGATCGCCGTGCGCTACAGCGGCAACGCCAGTGCGGCAGACGACCTGGCCACGCCCGCGCCGACTGGCGGCGTGATCAACTACCCGGACCATGTCGCGCCGATCTGGGCCCGTGCCCGCGGCACCAATGGCGCCAACACCTGCACCACCTGCCACGCCGACCCGACCAAGCTCGACCTGCGCGCCACTTTCGGCGGCTCGGGCCGCATGGTGTCCTACGACGAGTTGTTGATCGGCGACCCGGTCATCGACCCGGCGACCGGTTTGCCGCAGACGCGCCTCGAAGAAGGCGTGCCGGTGGTGGTGCGCAACGCGGCCCTGGTCGAGCCGATGGCCGGCGGCGCCGACGGCATTGCGCGTTCCAGCCGGCTGACGGAGATCCTGTTCGGAGAAACCTTGAAGGCCGGTGCCGGGGCGCGCACCGCACATCCGACGCCGCCGGCCGGCGCGCCGAACCACGCCACCCTGCTCAACGCAGCCGAGAAACGCCTCATCAGTGAGTGGATGGACTTGGGTGGACAGTACATGAACGACCCGAGCCGCAGCCCGAACGTGCGCCGCGTGGCCGCACTCAGCGAGGCGACTTTCGTGGCCAACGTGCTGCCGGTACTCCGCAGCACGTGCGTTGGATGTCACCAGCCGACGGGCAGCTCCGGCGCAGCTCAGACGGGCCAGTCGTTCCTGCGCAACCGGTTCGTGCTCACCGGCAATCCCGAGGGTGACTACAACGTCACGTTGACGATGGTCGGTGACACCTGCAATGCAGCGTCCAACCCGCTGCTGCGCCGACCGTCGACGGTCCCGCACCCGACCGGCGCCACTGCCCAGACCACACCGGTGCTGGCACCGGCAAGCGCCGGCTACACAGCGATCTCGAGCTGGATTTCTTCAGGATGCGCCCCGTGACGATGGTGAAACGAAAGTTCTTTCTTGCGCCAGCGTTGATCGCTGCGCTGTGTTCGGGTTGCGGTGGCGGGGACGGTACCCCGCTGGGCAACCCGCCCACCATTCAGAACCCGCCCGCCGCTGGCGGGCAAAAACTTTCGTTCGTCTACTTTCAGAAGTGCATCAACCCGGTCCTGCTGGCCCAGCTGCAGATCAACCAGGGCGGTGCCATCTCGACGAACACCTGCGCTGCATCAGGCTGCCACGACAACATCACCGGCACGGGCGGCGCCTTGCGTGTGGTGCAGAGCGCGCAACAGGTGGACCTGTCCAACCCGGCCAACACGCCCGACGTGGTCCGCACCAACGACATGTACAAGAACTTCTACTCGTCGCAGGGCTCGACGGTGATCGGCGCGCCGCAGCAGAGTCGGCTGCTGACCAAACCACTGACGCTGAACGTGCTTCACGGGGGTGGCGTGATCTTTGCTGATCAGACAGACGCCAACGCCAAGCTGATCGCCTACTGGATCGGCCGGCCGATGCCACAAGGGCAAGACGAGTTCAGCAGCGCTGCCAACAGCATGTTCACGCCACCCGACCCGGCCACAGGCACCTGCAACAGCCAGTGACCGCAGCGATACGAATGTCAACAAGAACGACCCTCTCTCACCTCATCGCTGCCCTTTTTTGGCTGGCAGCGATGGTCTTGCCGGCCCACGCGCAGCAAGCGGCCAGCCCGGGGGTTCTCGTCAGTGAACAATTGACGGTTGCCGACCCCTTCCTCGAGATGCGCACCGGCCCTGGCCGCGGCTACCCGGTGTTCTTCGTCGTCGAGCGCGGCCAGGCGGTGGTGGTCGAGATGCGCCACACGGACTGGTACAAGGTTCGTGCCGACGGCGGCCAGACCGGTTGGGTTCATCGCAACCAGCTCGAGACGACGCTCACCGCAGGCGGCAGCAGCAAGACCTTTCGCGACATCGCCGTCGACGACTACCTGTCGCGCCGCGTGCAGATGGGCGCCGCCTGGGGCCTCTTCGAGTCCGAGCCGATGTTGAAGCTGTGGACTAGCTTCAAGTTGAGCGACACGCTGTCCGTCGAAGCCGATCTCGGCCAGGTCCAAGGTGTCTTCTCTGGCACCAACTTCTGGCATGTGGCGCTGCACAGCGAACCGTGGAGCGACAAGCGCCTGTCGCCATTCTTCGGCGTCGGCGTCGGCCAGTTCAAGAACTTCCCGAACCAGAGCCTGGTCGGCGCCACCGTCACCGACGCCAAGATGGCCCACGCCATCGTTGGCGCGCGCTACTACCTGTCGGAACGCTTCGTGCTTCGTGCCGACTGGGCGATCTATACCGCCTTCGTGTCCGACGAGCGCAGCACCGAGTACCGCGCCGTGACTGCCGGCGTGTCGTTCTTCTTCTGACCCTCTGCGTATCGAGCCAACAACATGAACACGATCTCCCTGGTCTGCCTGACCACCCTGGCACTGCTCGGCAACAGCGGCGCCTTCGCACAACAGACATCGCGCCCCGACAGCAACCAGGTCGTCGTTCCCGAGGTCGAGCGACGCGAAGTCAAGCTGCCGAAATTCCCATCGAAAGACATCGCGGTCGGGCTGTTTGTGGGCACCTATGCGACGCAGAACTTCGGCGCGGCCCCTGTCGTCGGTGCTCGACTGGGGTACCACATCACGGAAGACTGGTTCGTCGAAGGCACGCTGGGGCAAAGCAATGTCAGCGACGAAGCATTCCGCCTGGTGCTGCCGGGTGGCATCTTCGTCAGCCAGGAAGAGAAGCTGAGCTACTACGCCGTCTCGGCCGGCTACAACATCCTCCCCGGCGAAGCTTTCCCGACCGCCAAACGTGCCAAGGCCACTGCGATCTATCTGATCGCCGGCGTCGGCAGCACCCGTTTCAATGAACAGCGCAGCCAGACCATCAACTTCGGTTTGGGCGGTCGCCTGCTGCTCACCGACCGTTCGGCGCTGCAGTTCGACATACGCGACCACCTCTTCTCTCTCGACCTGCTCGGCAAGCGCCAGAGCACGCACAACCTCGAGTTCACCGGCGGCTTCACCTACTACTTCTGAGGCAGGCCACCATGAACATCACCAAGACAAAATTCGGCTGGCTGGCGCTGCTGCTGGCTTGCGCTGTCGGTAGCGCCGCGGCCGCGGTCCAGCTGTCGACCAGCGCCCCCGACTTCACGTTGCGCAGCGTGGCTGGTACCAACCTGCGGCTGCAGGAGCAGCGCGGACAGGTCGTGCTGGTGAACTTCTGGGCCACCTGGTGCGGCCCATGCCGACAGGAGATGCCGCACCTGAACCGCATCTACGACAAGTACCGCGCCTCGGGCTTCGTGCTGCTGGGCGTGAACATCGACGACGACCCGCGTGCCGCGGCCGACCTGGCGGCCAAGCTCGGCCTGCGCTTCCCGGTGCTGCTGGACACCGACAAGCAAGTCAGCCGGGCCTACGACATGAGCGCGATGCCGGCCACCCTGCTGATCGACCGCGACGGCCGCGTGCGCCACATCCACCGCGGCTACCGCGATGGCGTCGAACGCACCTACGAGGAGCAGGTGCGCAGCCTGCTCAAGGAGTAGACATGACCACCCCCGAAGCGGCTTCGCCGCTCCCCCTGGCGCCTGGAAGGCGCCTGCCGCGCCTCGGGGCACCGCTGGCGGACCGGCGGTGCCGGCTCCGCGGCGGTTGCCTGGTCACTGCATTGCTGGCCGCGACCTTGCTCGGCGCTTGTGCCGCGCCCGAGCCCTGGGTCAGGCCTTATGAGCGCGAGCGCCTGGCCGACCCGATCATGCGCTTCAACCGCGATTCGCTGGCGGCCAAGCACTCCGAGCATGTGCGCGACATCGGCGAAGCCTCGCGTGGCGCGACCGGTGTGCAAGGAGGCGGTTGTGGCTGCAAGTAGGCCCATGGCCCGGCTGCTTGCCGCGCTGGCCGGCCTGCTCGGTGGCGTCTTCGCCACCGGCCCGTCGCGCGCCGCCACGCTGCCGGAGGACCGTGCCGAAGGCATCGTCCATATCTACAACGGCGGCGGCGTCACGGCGTGGGGACCGGCGCTGCTGGTGCGCAAGAGCATCGCCGACAAGGTCTCGCTGACCGGTTCCTACTACCTCGATGCCGTGAGCAATGCATCGATCGATGTCGTCACGACCGCCAGCCCCTATAAGGAGCGGCGCAACGAGTACGGCTTGGCACTCGACTATGCCGTGCGCGATTCGCTGATCACATTGGCCATTGGTGCCAGCGACGAACCCGACTACGCCACCAGCAGCGTTTCGCTCGACATCGCTCAGGAAACATTCGGCGGCATGACCACCGTCAACGTCGGCTTCACGCGCGCCGCCGATGAGGTGAGCAAGACTGGCGACAGCACCTTCTCCGATCAGGCCACGCACTGGCAGTACCGCGTCGGCGTGACCCAGATCCTGACCCCCAGGTGGTTGGCCAGCGTCAACCTCGAAGCCATCTCGGACAGCGGCTTCCTTGGCAACGCCTATCGCGTGGCCCGCGTGTTCGGCGCCGCCGTGCCGGAAAACGTGCCGCGCACACGCTCTTCGCGCGCCGTCAAGGTGCGGGCCATCGGTGCCATGGACCAACGCGATGCGGTGCGCGCCGAGTACCGCTACTTCTGGGACAACTGGGACATCAAGGCCCACACGGTCGAAGCCGGCTACAGCCGCTACCTCGGCGAGTCCTTCCTGGCCGACGCCTTCGTGCGCTACTACTCGCAGTCTGGGGCGCTTTTCTACAGCGACAACGCGCAAACCGAGACGACCTATGTCTCGCGCAACCGCCAGCTGTCCGACTTCGACAAGTTCGTCATCGGCGGCAAGCTGAGCTACGACTGGAAGAAGCAACCGGGCCGGTACGACCTGAAGGCCCACGCCGGCGTCGAGCTGTTGAGCGTGAACTACAAGGACTTCACCGACATCCGCACCGGCAGCCTGTACTCGCTGCGCGCCGCAGTGATTCAGCTGTACCTGACCGCCACCTACTGAGGCACTGCATCATGCGCATATTGACCCCCACGCTGGCCGCCATCGCCCTGGTGGCCCTGACCGGCCTGGTTGCAGCACAAACGACGGCTGCGCCCACGCTGACGGCCGCTGTCACGCCGCCGGCAGCGGCGCCTGTCGCGGCCGCGCCCGGCGGCCTCGACGAGCGCGTGCAACAAGCCAAGAGCGATGTCATCAAGCTCAACCGCGACTTGCTCGTGCTCGAAGAGGAGCTGCTGTTTCCGGCCAGCACGCAGGTGGCGCTGTTCGTTTCGATGGACGTGGGCAAGCTGTTCGAGCTCGACTCGGTCCAGATCAAACTCGACAACAAGCTCGTCGCCAACCACCTCTACACGCCGCTGGAAGTGCAGGCCTTGCACCGCGGCGGCGTGCAACGCGTCTATCTGGGTAACCTGAAGAGCGGCAGCCACGAGATCGTCGCCTTCTTTACCGGCAAGGGCCCGCACGAACGCGATTACAAGCGCGGCGCCACGATCAAGTTCGACAAGGGCACAGGCGCCGGGTACGTCGAGCTGCACATCAAGGACTCGACCGGCAAGTTGCAGCCCGAGTTCGACGTCAAGGTGTGGCAATAGGTGCCTTGAGACTCGAATTGTGATGCGCCGACGTCTTCCGCACTCCCGCGCCGCGGTGTTGATCGCCGCTGCGCTCGCCTGCGCGTTGCCGGGCCATGCCGCCACCGACGACGCCGCCGACGTGCCGCGCGCCAAGGGCATGTCGACGTCGATCGAAGCGCAGCCGGTGAAGGCCCTGCACTACGGCGACACCCTGTTCCACTTCTTCCAGGACAAACACTTCAGCGCCATCACCGGGCTGATGACCTCCCAGCACTTCGGCCGCCTGTCGCCGCATGGCGACGAAGCCGAGGTGCTTCGCGGCGGCCTGCTGCTGTCGTATGGCGTGCACAGCGAAGCCGGCCAGATCTTCGCCTCGTTGATCGACAAGGGCGCCGCACCCTCGGTGCGCGACCGGGCCTGGTTCTACCTCGCAAAGATTCGCTACCAGCGCGGCTTCAATGCCCAGGCCGAGGCGGCGCTGGCCCGCATCGAGGGCAGGCTGCCGACTGCGCTGGCCGAAGAGCGCGGGCTGCTGCAGGCACAACTGCTGATGGCCCGCGGCGACTTTGCCGGTGCTGCTGTCGTGCTTGCCCCCTTGGCCGCAAACGCCAAGCGCGCCAGCCCTTTCGCACGCTTCAACCTCGGTGTGGCCCTGGTCAAGGGTGGCGATGGGGTGCGCGGCACCGCCCTGCTCGACGAGATCGGCCGCGCCCCGGCCGACAACGAGGAACAACGCAGCCTGCGCGACCGCGCCAACCTCGCACTCGGCGTGGCCGCGTTGCAGGATCAGCGCCCGGACGACGCCCGCCGGTTGCTGGAGCGCGTGCGCATCAACAGCCTGCACGCCAACAAGGCCTTGCTCGGCTTCGGCTGGGCTGCGGCGGCGCAAAAACAGCCAGGCTTGGCACTGGTGTCCTGGAGCGAACTGGCGAGCCGCGAGGCCAGTGACCCGGCGGTGCTGGAAGCGCGCATTGCGGTGCCCTTCGCGCACGCCGAAATGGGAGCCTATGGCCAGTCGCTGAGGCAGTACGAGTACGCCGTCAGCGAGTTCGACGCTGAAAGCGAACGTCTGGATGCGTCGATTGCCGCCATCCGCTCCGGCAAGATGATCGACGGCCTGATGGAGCGCAACCCGGCCGACGAGATGGGCTGGTCCGGCAGCCTGCGCAAGCTGTCCGACATGCCGCATGCCGCGCACCTGTCGCAGGTGCTGGCGCAGCATGAATTCCAGGAGGCCTTCAAGAACTTGCGCGACCTGCGCTTCCTCGAGGGCAATCTGCAGCAGTGGCGCGACACGCTGGGCGTGTTCCGCGACATGCTCGAGAACCGCCGTCAGGCCTACGCTGCGCGCCTGCAGCCCATCCGCGATGGTGCGCTGGCCGATGCCACCAAGGTGGGCGAGTTGCGCCAGCGTCGCGACACGCTCAGCGCCGACGTGGCCAAGGCCGAGACCGATGCCGACGGCGTGGCCTACGCCGACGCGGCACAACGCGCCCTGCTGGCCCGCGTCGAAAGACTGCAGGCCGCGCTCAAGACCGAGAGCGCCAACCCCGACATCGCGGCTCTCGGTGATCGCGTTCGCCTGAGCGCCGGCGTGCTGGCCTGGGAGCTCGCGCAGGCCTATCCGGCACGGCGCTGGGCAACGCAGAAGGACATGACCGTCGTGAACCAACAGCTCGAGCAGGCCAGCGTGCGCGAGGCCGCACTGGCCCAGGCGCAACGCGACGAGCCGGCACGCTTCGAGCGCTTCGCGGCCCGCATCGAGGCGTTGGCCAAGCAGCTCGACGCCACCCTGCCGCGCGTGACAGCACTGAAGAGCGAGCAGCAAGGCGCCGCACAGCAGATGGCCGAAGCCGCGCTTGTGAACCAGAAACAGCGCCTGGTGGCCTACACCATGCAGGCCAGGTTCGAGATCGCGCAACTGATCGACCGCGCCACGTTGGCCAGGAGCGAGAAATGACGACCACCCCCGAAGCGGCTTCGCCGCTCACCCTCGAGGGGGCCGAGGGCCGCGGCTCCAAGCCGACCTGTGTCGGCTTGGACCGGCCGAGGAATGGCCGCGTCTCGAGGCCATGCGGCCTGCAAGGAACACCGGCGGACCGGCAAAGCCGGATCCGCGGTGCTCGCTTGGGCCGGCGTGCGCAGTGCGCATGGCAGGGGCTCGTGCAATGACCATTCTGCGAGTTGCACTTACCGGGTTGCTGGCGGCGCTCGCTGGATGTGCGAGCAAACCCACCGGCACGCCCGACAACGAGCCGACGCTCGCGACGCTGGCCACACGCGCCGCCCCCAAGGCCGAGGTGCAGGCAGACGCCGGCCTCAAGGCCAGCCCCGAGCAGGCGGCCGCGGCCTACAAGCGCTTCCTCGACATTGCGCCGCGTGCACCGCAACGCGCCGAGGCGTTGCGCCGCATGGGTGACTTGGCGATGGACAGCGCCGACAACCAGAGCGCCAATGCCGGCACCGACCCCGACTACCGGGCCGCAATCACGCGCTACCAGGACTATCTCAAGACCTATCCGAACGACCCGAACAACGACCGCGTGCTCTACCAACTGGCCCGCGCACACGAACTGGGTGGGCAGCTCGAAGTCGCCCTGGCCACGCTCGACAAGCTGGTCGCCAACTACCCGAACACCAGCTTCCGCGACGAGGCCCAGTTCCGTCGCGGCGAGTTGCTGTTCAACACCAGCCAGTACGTCAAATCGGAGCAGGCCTACACCACGCTGCTGCAACGCCCGACGCCCACCGCCTTTCATGACCGAGCGCTCTACATGCACGGCTGGGCCTTGTACAAACAGGGCCGGCTCGACGACGGACTGCAATCGTTCTTCGGTGTGCTCGATCTGAAGATCGCCGGCCGCGGCGACGAAGCGCTCGACAGCCTGAAGGGTCTGTCGCGAGCCGACCGCGAACTGGTTGAAGACACGCTGCGCGTGACCAGCGTCAGCCTGGCCAACCTGCGCGGCGCCGAGTCGATACCGGCCTACATCACGAGCGATACGCGCCGCTCCTACGAGTTCCGCGTGCACGAGCAGCTCGGTGAGCTCTACATCAAGCAAGACCGGCCGAAGGACGCGGCCGACACCTTTGGAGCCTTCGCCCGTCGCCAGCCGATGCACGCCCAGGCGCCCGTGCTGCAAGCGCGCGTGATCGACATCTACGAGCGCAACGGTCTGCCGACCCTGGCCCTCGGTGCCAAGAAGGAATATGTGCAGCGCTACGGCGCGACCAGCGAGTTCCGCCGCGCCAACAGCGCCGGCTGGGAAAACAGCGCTCAGACGCTGGTCAAGACCCACCTTGCCGCGCTGGCACGCCACTACCACGCCACGGCGCAGAAGAGCAAGGCTGCGGCCGATGTGGATGAGGCCGTGCGCTGGTACCGCGAGATGCTGGCCTCCTTTGCGCAGGACAGTGAAGCCTCACGCACCCAGTTCCTGCTCGCCGAGTTGCTCTACGACGACAGCCGGTTCGCCGACGCTGCGATCGAGTACGACAAAGCGGCATACGACTACCCGATGCATGCCAAGAGCGCCGACGCGGCCTACACCGCGCTGCTGGCGCGCGCCCAACTCGAGAAGCGCGCCGCCGCGCCCGAATTGCCGGCCGTGCAGCGCAGCAGCATCGAGGCTGCGCAGCGCTTCGGCCAAAGCTTCAAGGGCGATCCACGCGTCGGCCCGGTGCTGACCCAGGCCGCCGAGAAACTGTTTGCACTCAAGGACCTCCCGGCCGCCGAAAAGCTTGCACAGCAAGTGCTGGCGCTCGACCCGCCCGCCGCCGCCGAACAGCGCCGTGTGGCCTGGACCGTGGTCTCGCACGCGGCCTTCGAGGCCGCCGCGTTCGACCGCGCGGAACAAGGCTATGCCCAGGCCCTGGCGCTGATGCCGGCCAACGCGGCCGGCCGCAACGAACTGGTCGAGCGCCAGGCCGCTGCGATCTACAAGCAGGCTGAGCAGGCGCGCGCCGCGGGCAAGGCGCGCGAAGCTGTTGATCAGTTCACGCGCGTGGCAAAGTCGGCGCCGCAATCGGCTGCGCATGCGGCAGCCTTGTACGACGCTGCCGCGACCCTGATCGGCCTGAAAGACTGGGATGCCGCCGCGCAAGCGCTCGAGGGCTTCCGCCGCAGCTTTCCCAAGCATGCCCTCAACGCCGAGGCTGGCAGCAAGCTCGCGGCGATCTACCTCGAGCAGCGCCGCTGGGGCCCGGCAGCCAGCGAGTTCGAGCGAATCGCGGCAAGCCAAACCGATGCCAGGCTGGCCCGCGAGTCGCTCTGGCAGGCAGCCGAGTTGTATGAAAAGGCCGGCTCGCGCGACAACGCCGCTCGCATCTACACCCAATACGCCAAGCAGCACCCCGAACCCTTCGAGCGCAACCTCGAGGCGCGCTGGCGCGTGGCGCAAGGCCT